>Ga0070734_10000957_pt1 | contig 48129 bp, 37 predicted proteins | sample Coa_R1_8_FD_66444 | JGI IMG/M metagenome (GOLD analysis project Ga0070734, IMG submission 66444) | Surface soil microbial communities from Centralia Pennsylvania, which are recovering from an underground coalmine fire - Coalmine... | ecosystem: Environmental > Terrestrial > Soil > Unclassified ...
GCCGGGTATGTAGCACTGATTGAGCGGATCGGCTTTCTGCCGGTTCTGAAAATTTTCAGCTTTTTTCGCCACAGCCCAAGGCTGATAAGGAATCGAGCCGCCAGCAACGACCGACCGGCCGGCCAGCATATTCAGGCGGGCGGCGTGATCGTCGAGATCGGCTCCCGCTGTGCTGGACGCTTGCCAAATCCCTTCCAGATTGGGCTTTCCATCAGGCGTCCGAGGCAGTATCTGTCGCGCTCCTGGTGCGGCAGTCAACGTAGTGGCGAGGCCGAGCGCCGCAATTGCGGCGCGATAGTAATTGTGCATAGTAGAACAAGTTTCCGCCTCGCGAAGGCTGTTATGTCATTGCGAGAAGCGGTACAGACACTATCAAAACACAGATTTGCACGGCCGAACCGCGAATGAGCGTGCAACATCTTCCGGCGGGCGGTTGTGTAACATCGAGGGCCAAGGCCGTCGGCGTGCGGGTAACTGCGGAGAAAGGCAACCCGTAGGAAAAAATATGAGGCTAGCATTGATTTTCGTTTTAGGTGCGGCCGCGGCGTGGTGTACCGAGCCGTTTGCGATTGGAGTCAAAGGCGGTGTACCAATCAATGATTTCGTGAATGGAACCAACACCGCCAGCGGCGTTCTTAACAGTACTACGAACCGGTACATCGTCGGGCCCGAACTAGAGTTGAATCTGCCGTGGGGCTTCGGGGTGGAGTTCGACGCGATGTACCGTCATTACAATTTTCAGGGCTTCGGGGTCTCCGGGACAGCAAACACGAAGACCAGCACGGGGGCCTGGGAATTTCCGCTGCTCGCCAAATGGCGGGTGCCCATTCCGGTGCTACACCCGTTCATCGACGGCGGCGTGTCGTGGGATCATCTGACGGGAGCGGGCGTTACGGCGTCCAGCGTTTTCCCGGGATCGAACTCGGGCCCGGGAGTCGATAACAACACGGTGTTCGGGTATGTCGGCGGAGCTGGGATCGAAATCCAGGCGAAACACGTCCGCATCGAACCCGAGATCCGATACACCCGATGGGGATCGCAGCACTTCATCAGCTCAAACGGCATCTCGACCGGAGGCGTAACTTCGGGGAGCGCGTTTTCCAGCAACCAGAACCAGCTGGAGCTTCTGGTCGGGCTGACGTTCGGCGGAGCCCGCTAGGGCGGCGGTCATCGTCATCGGCAAGCTTATCCCGCACACCGAGCGGCATTCGCGGATAATCAGGGGATGGTGAACCGATGGCGATGACCACGCAGTTGCGCGAGTTATTGCGCACGGACCATCTGCTGGCAGCGCCGGGCGCCTACGATTGCATTACTGCGCGCCTGGTAGAGCAGGCGGGGTTCTCCGTCGTGTATATGACGGGTGCGGGCACTGCGGCGACGCTAGGCTACCCCGATTATGGCCTGGTGACAATGTCGGAGATGGCGGACAACGCCGGCCGGCTGGCGATGGCGGTGCGCATTCCAGTGATCGCGGACGCCGATACAGGCTACGGCAACGAACTAAACGTGGTCCGCACCGTGCGCGAATTCGAGCGGCGGGGCGTGGCCGGTATTCACATTGAGGACCAGGGATTCCCCAAAAAATGCGGGCACCTGGAAAATAAGACTGTAGTTTCGCTGGAGGAATACACGGCGAAGATCCGCGCGGCGGCGGCAGCGAGGCGGGAGCCGGAGTTCCTGATCATCGCTCGAACGGATGCGCGCGCGGTACTGGGGTTCGACGAGGCGATCCGCCGCGCCAACGCCGCGCTCGATGCCGGCGCCGACATGGCGTTCGTCGAGGCGCCGCAGAGTCGCGAAGAGGCGGCAGCCGTACCGCGCCTGGTGAACGGCCCGTGTCTGCTCAACGTAGTCTGGCGCGGCAAAACGCCGGACATACCCCTCGACGAAGCAGAAGCGATGGGCTATAGACTGGCGATCCTGCCGGCGATGCTATTTACGGCAGTAATCGGAGCCTGCGACGGCACGCTGGCGGAATTGCGGCGCACGCACCGGCATCCGGTTCCCGCCGCAGATCTCTCACCGGCCGAAGCCTTCCGACGCTTCGGCGCCGACGAGTGGGACCAAGTCCGAAACCGCTAGTTTCGATTGCCCGACCGGTTCGGTTGGTGGCCGGCATCCTGCTCACCTTCCAGGCAATAGTGTTCGAACAGGTCCGTGTCAGGCAGAAGCCCTTCCACGAAGCTGACGGTAACGGGCTGGGTGAAGGTCTTCGGATCGGTCACGGTTAAGGTCACCTCGAGGTGTCCGTAGTCGCGCCGGTGGAACCGCTCTTCCACGCGCATTTCCTCGCTGTGGCCGTGGCCGCGCGCATCCAGCCAGCTTTTATCGTTGAATCCGACGGTATCGACAACCAGCGTGTCGCCCTCCCACTTGCCGACGGAATAACCCATCCACGAAGGCGAGGGATCGGTCAGCTGCTTGCGGCCGTCGGTGAAGATCTGACGGAAGGTGGTCTCGACTTCGTAGAGCACGATGACCACGCGCGGCGTTTGAATAATCTTGAAGGGCTCCGGCAGCAGGTCGGCGTGCGGCGTTCCGTCAGGCAGACAATTCAGGGTAGGATTGAAGGCACCCGGCCCGCTGTTCTTGCGCAGGATCTCTTTTCCATAAGCCGTCAGGGGCTCCGCGTCCGGCTTGAAATCGGACAGGAGGTTGCGGAAGTATTTTGAATTGGGTGATTCGCCCAACCCGAACAAGCCCGGCCCGCGCGGTTCGGTTTCCACCTGCCAGATGCCGGAGAGATCGGGCTTCCCGTTCACCCGTGGCGCCGGCCCCCCCATGTTCACTTTTCCGTCGGCGGTGCGCGGAGCGTCAGCCATCGGTTGATTGATCCACTGCGCCGGGGCGCTCAGGCACGCTCCCAATAGTGCCATTCCCATCCAGAGCTGTACACGCATATTGCTGTATTAAATCACAAGCCGCAGCTTTCAATGGTTTCCGAAGCAACGGCGACCGGCAGGTATTATAGGGAGAGCACTCGATGAGCGATACGTCGCAACTCCGCAAGTTAACGGCGCATGTGAAGGCCGCGGGTTGAGCGTCCAAGCTGAGTCCAAAGGTGTTGGACACGATTTTGGCGCGCCTGCCCCGATGGGCCGACGACAATGTGCTGGTGGGGTTTGACACCGCCGACGATGCCGGCGTGTACAAACTGACGGCGGAGCTCGCGCTCGTGCAGACAGTCGACTTTTTCACGCCTATCGTCGATGATCCGTTCACGTTCGGGGCCATCGCGGCGGCGAATTCGCTGAGCGATGTGTACGCCATGGGCGGACGGCCGATCTCGGCGCTTTCGATTGTGGCGTACCCGGCGAAAGGGGACCTGACCGACCTCGAGCAGATCCTCAAAGGCGGCGCTGAGAAGATGCGCGAGGCGGGCTGCTCGATCCTGGGCGGGCACAGCATCGCCGATGACGAGATCAAATTCGGCTACTCGGTGACCGGTACTGTCCATCCAGAACGAGTCAAGGCCAACGCCAATGCCCGTCCGGGTGACGCGCTCGTGTTCACCAAGCGCATCGGGACGGGCGTGATCGCGACGGCGCTGAAACGCGGTGTTGCGGCCGAGGAACATGTGAACGAAGCCGTCCGCTCCATGCTCACGCTGAACAAGCGCGCCTGCGAAGCAATGCTGCGCTTCGACGTGCACGGCTGCACCGACATCACCGGATTCGGGCTGATCGGCCACACCCGCGAAATGGCGCTCGCCAGTAGGGTGACGCTCGAAATTGAAGCTGACCGCATTCGGTTCCTGCCCGGCGCCGTCGAATATGCACGCCAAGGCGCGGTGCCCGGCGGTCTGACCAACAACCGCGACTTCGTCTCATGCGCGGTGGAAACCGAGCGCACGCTGCCGCGCGAAGTGGAGGATTTGCTCTATGACCCGCAGACTTCCGGGGGCCTGCTGATCACACTGCCGCCGGTTGACGCGGTTGCGCTCGAACGGCTATTGCCGGAAGCCTACGAGGTCGGCCGCGTAATCCCGCGCGGGCCGAAACCGATCCGACTGCTATGACGCACAACCCCATCATTGTTGCTCTCGATTTCGAAACGGCCGTAGAGGCTTCCACTCTGGTTGCCCGCCTCGGAGACCGCGTCAACTTCTACAAAGTCGGCATGGAACTCTATGCCGCCGCGGGTATGGCATATGCGAAAGAACTCCGCGCGCAAGGCAAAGAGGTCTTCCTCGATATGAAGTTCTACGATATTCCGGAGACCGTGCGACGCGCAGTTTGCCAGGTAGCGCGCGCCGGGCTGCAATTTCTCACCGTGCACGGCAGCGACGCCGTCATGCGCGCAGCGCTGGAGGGGCGCGGCGCATCGAGCTTGAGGCTGCTGGCGGTCACGGTGCTGACCAGTTTCGACCGCGACGATATCGCGGACCTCGGCTACCCCTGCGAGGTATCGAACTTAGTGGATCTGCGGGTGCAAAAAGCCATGGCGCTCGGGGTTGACGGCGTGGTCGCCTCGCCGCTCGATGCGGCCCGGATCCGGCGGGCTACCGGGCCGAGTGCCATCCTGGTCACTCCCGGCGTCCGCTCGGCCGGATCTGAGAAGGGCGACCAGAAGCGAGTCGCCACACCGGCCGAAGCCATCCGTAATGGCGCCAACTACGTTGTGATTGGCAGGCAGATTTCGCGCGCGGCTGATCCGGCCGGCGCCGCCGATCGAGTCCTCGAAGAGATTGCGGGCGTCTGAAATTTCACCATGAAAACGATAGCTCGGTTCCTCCTAGCAATTACGGCCGGCATCGGCCTGGCCGCCGCGCAGCAGAGCCCGCCGGCCCACGCCACCGTAACGGTGGGCGGGAAGAAAATCACGATTCAGTATTCGGCGCCCTCGGTGCATGGCCGCAAGATTTTTGGCGATGGCGGTCTGTTATCGCGTGATCCGACCTATCCGGCATGGCGCGCCGGCGCGAATTCCGCGACCGCGTTCCACACCGACGCCGATCTCGACGTCGGCGGCCTTTCAGTCCCCAAGGGCGACTACACCCTCTACTGCTGGGTGAAGAATCCCGATGCCTGGGAGTTGATCATCAACAAAGAGACTGGGCAGTGGGGATTGAGCTACAACGCGTCGCGCGACCTCGGCCGCGTGAAAATGTCCATGAGCAAGCCGCCCTCGCCGATCGAGACAATGAAGTACACACTGACAGTTCCCGGCAGCAAAAAAGTCAAACTGGAACTCGCGTGGGAGAACCACGTGGCATCCGTCCCGATCACCGTAAAGTAACGGCTCCCCAGGCTTCATCGGCTTAATGAAAACTTTACAGCCAGGGATGCATTCCCCAATTGGACGTTCACGGTGGCGAAGCGTGAATTGGGGATTTTGTTCGTATGTGCGACAAAGCTGGCGGAAGCCGAGCCGGCCGGTATGGTGACGGAGGAAGGGACGCTCAACTGACCGGCTGTTGACGAAACCGCCACGGCAATGCCACCCGAAGGCGCCGTGCTGGTCAGCGTGACGACACAGTTGCTCGTCGAATAGGACCGGAGGTACGTCGGGCTGCACGTGAACGATGCAAGGCTGACAGGCCCAAGAAGGCTCAGCGCGGCGCTCTTCGTACTACCGTTCAAGGTCGCACTCACGGTGGCGCTCTGACTGGTGGTGATCGATCCCGCCGCAGCGCTGAACGTCGCTGAGAGCGATCCCGCCGGAATACTGAGAGAGGCCGGCACGCTCAGCAAGGAAGTATTGGCGGCCAGGTTCACGGTGGCGCCCCCTGAAGGCGCGCCAGACGTCAGAGTTACCGTGCACGTGCTGACTCCGCCCGAAGAAAGGCTCGGGGGTGAGCACTGCACGGCTGAAACTCCCGCGGGGGGCAGGATAGTCAGTGCGGCGGTCTGGGACGATCCGGAGTACGAAGCAGAGATCGTCACCGGAGTCGATGCCGTCACCGAGGACGTCGTGATGCCGAATGTGGCGGAGATCGCGCCCGACGGCACCGTGACGCTGGCAGGAACCGCCGCGGCGCTCGAATTGGAACTGGCGAGCGCAACAAGGGTTCCCGTCGACGGAGCAGGGACACTGAGAGTCACGGTGTTGGACGTAGTGACGGCGCCACCCGTGACCGTGCCGGGATTAAGGCTGATTCCCGCCGGAGCGATGGCACAGTAAAGCGCGGCGCCGGCGCCACCATACTCATAAGCCCCAATATCAATACCGGCGCCTGAAGCCGTCCGAACCTGCCCGCAACTCGGATCGAGGTATTGGTAGCCGGGGACCAGCGAGACGCCGTCCGCCGAACCAGCCGCGGTTCCGGTGTTGATGGCCGGAGAAGTGGACGTCAGATGATAGTCATACGCTGCCTGGTTCACGAAGAGCGGGTTGGCAGTCAGGTTCGCAGTGAGCACCGCATTAGTCTGAGTGCTGATTGCACCGGTGCCGTAGAAAATATTGTTGGTTACGATTGCCGGAGTAGCATCGGCCAAACCAATGCTGAGAAAGTTCGCGCTGGCGCTCTTATCGTTCACCAGAGTGTTGTTCACAACGTAAAATTCGGTGCTGGGATTGATCGAACTGGTGGCGCCGGCCAGGTATCCGACCACGTTGCTTCCGGTATCATTCGGCCCTTTTTGGATCAGGTTTCCGATCAGGAAGGAGCGGCCTCCCCTGAGGTCAATCTCCGAGGCGGTTGTCCCCTGCTCCGAGGTGAGACGATTAAAAAGAAGGTAATTTTCCGCCGCCTGAGTTTTGACCAAGTCGCCTGCATTGGCGTTGTGCGAATAGCAGTACTGCAGAGTGAACCGGGCGGCAGCGTTGATGTCTAAGTTATGAGTGAGTCCATTGCCGAATCCGTTGTGATTCAACTCAGTCGCTTGCACCAGGATTTGTGAGGCCGCATTGGCGGTGGTTTGCAGCCCTACCTGGTTGTCATGGATATAGGAGTTGAGAACCGACAAATTGGCGCCAGTCATGAGGATCGCCGCGGCGTTATTCCCCGAGCTGGCAGCGCCCGTCAACTCTACGGTATCGATGGTGATATTGTTGCCATGGAAAAGCCAGGCCGCGCCACCCGAATTCAGACCGGCGGCATTGATCAACGCGCGGCCGTTGATTCCTTTCACCGTAATTCCGTTCGCGGTAATGGTGCAGACGTCACCGGAATAGGTTCCGGCAGCATCAATTTTGATTGTGGCGCCATCCGCGGCCGCGGTCAGGGCCGCGCAAGGGGAAGTGTAGGTCTGGCCTGGACCGACCATCAAGACAGGCGGTCCGCCCGCGGGGTTCAGCACAACGGAGTTGGTAAGCGAAGTCCCGCTGAGTGACGCGGTCAGAACCGAGGATTGCGAGGCGGTAACCGTGCCGGCGGTCGCCGTAAACGTGGTTGAACTCGAGCCCGCCGGCACGGTAACGGAGGCGGGGATCGCCAGGGATGAACTGCTGGAAGTCAACCCGACGGCCGCACCGCCGGAAGGCGCGAGTCCGCTCAGAATCAAGGTGCAAGTGCTCGATCCGGCCGGCGCCAGGCTCGACGGCATACAGGCCAGCGAACTCGGCACGATGGCGGGAGTCGCCGCGGCTGGAGGATTCAGGGTTAGCGATGCCTGCGATACGGCGCTGCCGAGAGTAGCGGTGATGGTGACGGTCGCAGCCGTGTTGACGCTCGAGGCATTGGCCGTAAATGCGATAGAAGCCGATCCCGCCGCCACCGCTACGCTGGAGGGAACGCTCAGACTGGTGGAGTTGCTCAGGATGCCGACGGTGGTCCCGCCGCTCGGGGCAATCCCGCTCAGAGTCACGGTGCAATTGGAGGCTCCCGGAGTGGTAATCGACGAGGGGCTGCACGCAACCGAACTCAGGCCAGGCAGCGAACCGACGGTCAGCGTTCCGCCGGCTGCACTCGCAGCCGAAGACACACCGCCGGAAGAAGCGGCCATAGGATTGACAATGCCGAAATTGATGGTGCCCGCCGAGATGGAAGGCGTAATCGCGACGGTGGCGACAACTCCATCGGCAATGCTGTTTGTGTTGAGGCCGGAAGCTAGACAGTCGAGGCTGCCCGCGGCCGCGGAACAACTGAGCGACTTACCGGCCGCCGTGAGCGAGGCACCCAGACTGAGCGATATCGAGGAAACAGAGGACGAAGGATAACTCAGGGTCCACTGCAGGCTCGCCGGCCCGCTGGAGCCGCTAAGCGAGAGAGCGAGCGAGGCCGTGGCGCCCGGTGCAATGGCGGTGGAACCGAGGGCCAAAGATACCGACTGCGCCGCCGCTGCACCTTCCCACACCAGAAGGTAAACGATTGGCGAGAAACAGCATTTTTTAAAAATGCGGTAAGTTCCCCGTGACCTAATCACGGGCTGAGTCTAAGGAAGCGCTACCTGCCACTCAATATGCGCTTTAGAAGGGATGGAGTAATATCACTGGCAATGTCTATCGTTAAACAACAGCGTTTCACACGATAACTCCTGGCTGTACTCCGCCGGGAATCACCTACCGGAAACGTTCGAACACCCAATCACTTCAGGTGTCGGCTGACGGACAGCACCAACGCGCAGCAACCGGTCTGTCGACTAAGGCTGGGCCGAAACCGGAGCCGCCGGCGTGCCCACGGGTAGCGGCTCCTTGCCATCGAGCACAAATGTGAGCAGCTTCGGTTGCAGGGGATTCGGACCTCCGCCAAATGGCCCGGCGGTGTTCGCTTCCGCAGCTCCTGCGGTTCCAGGGGCTGCAACGGTGCCGGCGCGCGCCGGCGGATTCGCGCCGCCGCGGTTGCCACCACCGCCGAACGGGGAAACCACCCGGCCCGTGCCGCCCATCACGGAGACGTACTGCTTACCATCGAGTTGATAGGTAACCGGCGGGCCCATGCCGCCGCGCAAGCCCGTCTGCAATTCGAAAAGTTTCTCGCCTTTGTCGGCGCTGTAGGCGACCAGCCGGCCATCGGGAATCACCTGAAATACCAGGTTACCCGCGGTGGTGACAGTGCCCCCGCCGATTGCGCCGCCACCCGGCACGCGCCAGCGTTCTTTCTGCGTGACCGGATCCCACGCCACAAGGGCGCCGCCGCGCGGCCCATCGTTCACCGTCGGACCGATCGTTTGCGGGGTCGGGCGCGTCGGAACGGGCGCAGGCGGCGCCGCGCTCTGCGGCCCGAAGCCAAAAACGATTCCCATATTTTGCTGTCCGGGCCGATAGGTGAAATTGGGCTGTACCTGGTAGGAAAAACTGCTGCTGGTGGAGGTCGGAATATACACCAAACCGGTGTTGGGGTTGTAGGACATCGGCGACCAATTATGCGCGCCGCCCGGCCCCGGCGCCAGGGTGATGCGGGATGCATCGTTGTACCGCGCTTCCTCGTTCACTATCGGCCGGCCGCTCTTTTCATCCAATCCCTTGGCCCAAGTGACAGCGGCGAACGGCTGGCCGGAAATGAATTCTCCCGTGAGCCGGTCGAGCACGTAGTAAAACCCGTTCTTGTTGGCCTGCATGATAACCTTGCGCCGGCGGCCGCGGATGGTGAGATCGGCCAGGATCATTTGCTGCACGCTATCGAAATCCCACGAATCGTTTGGCACCATCTGGTAGTGCCACTTCAGCTCGCCGGTCTCCGGCCTTACCGCGACGATGGAGCACACATACAGATTATCTTTGCCGTTCTGCTTGCGCAGTTCGTCCGGCCACGGTCCCGCGTTACCGGTGCCGACGTATAGCAAGTCGGCGTCGGGATCGTACGCAATCCCATCCCATACCGTGCCGCCGCCGCCAAGCTTCCACCATTCGCCTTGCCAGGTCGCCGCGGCCTTGCGCATCGCCTCGCTCTCGAACGGTTTCGCAGGGTCACCGGGGACAGTATAGAAGCGCCACGCGAACTGACCGCTTTTTGCGTCAAACGCGCTGAAGAAACCGCGGACCGGATACTCCGAACCGCTGACTCCGATGATCACTTTACCCTTGGCAATACGGGGCGCCATCGTGATTGTGTAGTTATCCTGCGGATAGGCAACGCGGGCTTCCCATGCGACCTTGCCGGTCCGGGCATCGAAGGCTTCCAGGCGTCCGTCAATTACCGGCGCGATCAGGAGACCGTCATAGAGTGCCAGGCCCCGGTTGACAACGCCGCAGCAGATTTTCGGACGCACAGCCGTTTGGTTCACTTCGGGGTCCCAGCGCCAGAGCTCCTTGCCCGTCCGGATGTCGAGGGCGAAAACGACGCTCCAGTTGGTTATGCCGTACAGGGCGCCGTTCCAGACGAGTGGTGTTGCCTCCTGCGACCCTCCGCCGAGGCCCAGATCGTAGGACCAGGCCAAACCAAGACGATTGACGTTGCCAGCGTTGATTTGCGCGAGGGGGCTATACCGGTTTTCATTGTAGTTGAGCCCGTAAGTGAGCCACTCCTCGCCAGTCTTGCCGGCGTTCCTCAACACCGCGTCGTCTACCGTCCGGGATGGCTGCCCGAGAACCGCTGCGGCCATTAGCCCGAGCCCCAGCACCGGCACATAAAAAAATATCGTTCTGAATTCGCGCATTTCTCAGATACCTCGTGGCGGCAGGCGTATTTGCGTGGATTATAACAAACCGGCGGCTACGACTTCGCCTCACGCAGCCTGGTCTTCGCGTAAATTGGCGCGGTGCTCGAACGTGTTTAAAAAATCACAAGCGGCTGCCATCGTACAGTAGACTCCGAGTTGAAGAGGCTTAGGTGTTTTGGTAATAGATGGCATAGGGAGGGCTTGCTAAGGGCCCTCACTTCAGAATTACTTGATTGGGAGGATTCGACGTATCGCTGAAGCTTGCTGAAATGCCTTGTCTGGTTCCGCCGTGCTGCAGGTCCCGGTCGACGGCTTGCGCCTTCGTACCGGCTGGTTATGACCGCGAGTGGGGATTACGGATCACCACAGGCGCCAACGCGCACCATACCAATAACGATTAAGTGAAGCACGAGCACGACACCGAGTGTGGGTCGTGACGCTGCGGGAGTGTGATCGCCGCTGTTGTCTCCCTGGAGCTCATGATCCAAGGTTCTCGACCTTTTATAAGACCGGCCGGCATACCGCTTTGGTAAGCGGCCGCAATTCATGGAATGGGGTGCCGAATGCGACCTTTGCTTGTGATTGCAAGTGCAACGCTGTTGATACCGATTTTGGGAAGAACACAACAAAAGAACACTACCGCCGCGCCGGCGCCGCCGTCTGCCGGTATGGAGTGCGTGGATCATCTGCAAATGCCCGAGTTTCCGAGGACGGCGCTGGAATCCAAAGTCGATGGTTCGGTATGGACATGGGTTCAGGTAACGCCGCAAGGAAAGGCGGATAAGATCAGCACGCAAGTTGTCTCCGCATATGGAACGGGACCCAAGTTACTGACCCCACCCGTGGAAAAGGCGCTACAGGAATCACAGTTCAAAGCCAGCTGCGCGGGCAAGACGGTTTCGGTAGTCTTCCGTTACGAGTTACATGGCGAGGCGACCACAAATCCCAAAGTAACGACGCGAACCGAGACTCCAAATATCGTTTACATCGAGAGCCAGCCCGAAGGGGCGGCGGTCAGCGCCAGTAACCACGGATCGAGCAAGTAGGGCGACCGTTAGAAGAGGCGGACGATGCGGCCTTAGATCGAGGTAATTTCAGCCAACACGAGCCATCACCCCTCTGTACATTGGAATACGAGGCAGGTACGCAATGGCAACGTGTTTGCGGCGTCGGCATCGGCGATGAAGATCTTAGCGGCGGGTTTCCTCTCTCTTTGTATAACGGCGCACTTAACCGCTCAACCAGCAGGAAGTGAACCGCAAAAAACGCCTGAGGCAGCAGTTGCCAACCCGGATTCCCCGCAGTCCGACGAGGCGCCTAACCGGTCAACCGTGGCAGTCCAGCCGGGGCCGCCCGTCCTCAAGCAGAAGGATATCTATGAAGCATCCGGCTGGTTACACCCGTTTGTGCGCATGCCGAAATACGTGCTTCTCGATCAGAAGGCGATCTGGACAAGTCCGTTCCACACCGCAAAGCAGGATCTGAAATGGTGGGCGATTATTGGCGGCGCGACCGCGGCCCTGGTAGCCACTGACCAGTGGTCGGTCCGGCAACTCCCGAATACCAAAGGTCAGGTGGCCGTGAGTAATTGGGCATCTCGTGTGGGCTCGGCATACTCGCTGATCCCGATCAGCGCCGGTTTTTATCTTCTGGGAACCGACACGCGGGGCGAGCGACTCCGCGAGACCGGCCTGATTGGATTCGAGAGCCTGATCGACGTCAACCTGGTGGCGGAAGGGATCAAGATGGTGGCTGACCGCGCCCGGCCGACCGAGAGCGATGGCAAGGGACATTTCGAAGATAGCCCGGGCTCGCGCTGGAAATCCAGCTTCCCTTCGGGCCACGCCGTGAGCACATGGGCGCTGGCTTCCGTGATCGCGCATGAATATCCGCATCCTCTGATCGTGCCGATTATTGCTTATGGCCTGGCCTCAACGGTGGTAATGGCCCGCGTGGGCGCGCGGCAGCATTTTCCCGGGGACGTGGTGGCGGGCTCGGCAATCGGCTGGTTTGTCGGAGATTTTGTCTACGGCCGGAGGCATAACGGCAGCCTTGATCATAAGCCGACCGTGGCCGAACGAATTCTCAATCACCTCCGCATCGGCGGGAGTATTGAATGAGCGGGGCGCGCCGGGTCATTGCTGCGCTATCCTCATAAAATGTCTGCTCCGCAGCCGGGCGATCGGGATCGCGAACTCAGCGATTTTCTGTTCCGGCTCGCGCACGACATCCGGTCGCCCCTCCGGGCGATTCGCGCCCACGCCGAATTAATCGTAAAGGAACAGAGGGCGTCGGCTGATCCACGCCTCGGCTTCATCGTCTCAGGGGCGCAAAACATCGAACTGCTGGCCAATGGACTTTCGAGCTATGCCGCGGCCCTGCGCATTGAGCAAGCCACATTTCAGCCGGTCCAGACTTCCGTGCTGCTACGGCTCGCATTGGCTAAACTGCGCGCGGAAATCCAGAAATGCAGCGCCGAAATCACCTATGATCCTTTGCCGGCGGTTGCGGGAAACCCGGACCAACTGGCGCGCCTTTTCGAGAACCTGGTCGAGAACGCGCTTCGGCACGGGAAAGCGGAGGCAGCACGCCTCCAGGTTTCAGCGGTGCGGCAGCAAGAAGAGTGGATCTTTTCTATTCGCGACAACGGCATCGGTATTGAACCGGCTTATTTGGAGCGGATTTTTCAGCCGTTCGAGCGGCTGCGCGGGAAAGAGTCCGCAGGTCCCGGACTTGGACTGACGATTGCACGCGAGATTGTACGAAAGCATGGCGGCAGGATTTGGGCCGAATCACTGGCCGGCGCGGGCTCGACTTTTTTCTTCACGCTGCGGGCGCTTTCTTAGCGGCGCCCAGCCGCTGAGCGCCCGTAGAGAAGTCAGGCGCTCCCGGCGGCTTTTTCCTCTTCTTCGCGGTAGGCGCGCAGTTTGTTGTACAGCGTGTGCAAGCCGATGTCGAGGATTTCGGCCGCGCGCTTCCGGTTGTTGTTGGTGTGCTTCAAAACGAGCCGGATGTAGGCCTCTTCCACTTCCTTCATGCGCGCGCCCACCGGGATCTGCAGTTGATCGCTTGCCGTGGGTTGCGGCGGCGGTTCGGGCGACGGGGCCAGCGCGGTAGGGAGATGGCGCATCTGGACTTCGCCTTCTCCCGCAAGAATCACGGCCCTCTCAACCACGTTGCGCAACTCCCGCACATTTCCCGGCCAGGCGTACTCATCAAAGCGCTGCAGCACGTCCGCGCTGAGGTGCGTCACACGGCAACCGTGCTTCTTATTCAGGTCGCGAATCAAAGCTGCCGCGATCAGCGGGATGTCCTGTTTGCGTTCCCGCAACGACGGAAGCGAAATGTGAAAAACGTTGAGCCTGTAGTACAGATCTTCGCGGAGCAGCTTGTTCTGGATGGCTTTTTCCGGGGAATGATTGGTCGCGGCCAGCACGCGAACGGCGATCGGGATATCGGTGCCGCCGCCGAGGCGCCGGACCTTGGATTCCTCGATTACGCGAAGCAGCTTGGCTTGCGTGCCGATCGGCATTTCGCCGATCTCATCCAGCAGCAGAGTCCCGTTCTGGGCCCGTTCGAAGCACCCGGCGCGCCGCTCCACCGCGCCCGTAAACGCTCCCTTTTCGTGGCCGAACAGCTCGCTCTCCATGAGACTTTCCGGCAGCGCGGCGCAGTTGACAGCGATGAAGGGGCCACCGCTGCGCGGGCTCAATCGATGAATGGCGCGAGCGACGAGTTCCTTGCCGCTGCCGCTTTCGCCGGTGATCAACACAGAGGCCGTGGTCGGCGCGATCTGGCGGATCAAGGAGAAGATCTGCCGCATCTGCTGCGAATCTCCGACCAAGTCGCCCAACACTCCTTGATAACTGAGCTGGCGGTTTAAGAGGTCGGTTTCGGCGAGCAACTGGTTCTGCTGGTTGGCGCGTTCCAGCAGGGCGCGCAACACGCCGGGCTGCACTGGTTTTTCGACGAACCAGAAGGCTTTCAGATCGTGGACAATCGAGATCGCCTGCTCGATGCTGCCAAAGCCGGTGAGGACGATGGTAGGGGTTCGATCGCCGCGCGCCTGCAATTCCTTCAACAGCTCCACACCGTCGCCGCAGGGCATCACCAGGTCACTGAGGATCACGTTGGCGGGAAAGGAGCCCAGCCGCCGGAGCGCTTCCTGGCCATCGCCCGCCGTGGCGACTTCGTAGCCCAGCGCGGTAACCATTTCCGCCAGGTCAGCCCGCTGATCGGCGTCATCTTCGACGATTAGCACACGCGCAGGCAGGCCCTGGGGGTTCACTTCCTGCCATTCTACTCTCGAACCCGGCTCACCTGCCACCGGTTGTGTGTTAGCCCGCACGTTGGACATGGACCTTTTTACCTCGGGATCGAAAAACGCTGTTTACGCGCCGCGTCAGATCCGCCAGCTCCACTGGTTTGTCCAACAGATGACGGCCGGCCACAGGCATATTGTAAAAGCGGCTGACCTCCGCGCCGGTAGGCCCGGAGACGAACAGAGTCTTCAAATTACGGTTGAGCTCCAGCAGAGCCCGAGCCAGTTCATAGCCGTTATTCCCCGGCAAGGCAATCGCAGTAAGAAGCATATCGATGCGATCCGGATGCCCCTGATAGGCTCGGAGCGCATCCCAATAGTTCATCGCTTCCAGAACGGTATAGCCTTCTCGTTCCAGGGCCTCACGCATCGATTTACGATCCGGCACTTCCTCCTCGACGATTAGAATGGTCTTGCCTTTTTCTTTGCTCGGCATACAGCGCCTGCCATCCTTCCACTCGGCCGGACCGCGCGGGATCCCAATCCGAAAGTAATTACGCCGTCCCGCGTGTCGGCGGTGAGCCGGTTGAGCGCGGCAGAGCGACGAAAAATGTGGAGCCCTGGCCAAGCTTCGACTCAACCCAGATTTTCCCCCCGTGCCGCTCGACGATCCGTTCCGCAATCGCAAGCCCCACGCCCGGCCCGGGGTATTGATCGTTGTGAACCCGCTTGAACATTTCAAAAATGCGCCGATGGTTTTTTTCATCGATGCCGATTCCGTTGTCGCGGACCGACAAGATCGCCGAGTCCGCGTTGGAGCTCGCCGAGATGTGAATCTCGGGAGCAACCTGACTGCGGAACTTGATCGAGTTCTCGACGAGGCTCACCAACAAATACACAATCTGCGCAGGATCACAGTACAGATCCGGCAGGCGATCATAGCTGACGGAAGCGCCACTTTGCTCGATCGCGGTGTTCAGCGAGGCGAGGGCATCGGACACCAGAGTATTACCCTCACAGAATTGGAAATTCGATTCTTTGCCGGCAACCTGAACGTAAGTGCGAAATCCGGTGAGCAGTTTCTGTAATCGGGCGACCGACCCTTCAACCAGCCCAATCAAATCAGCGGCCTCGGGCCCGAGCCGCTCTCCATACTGTTTGACGAGCAGGTTCGTCAGGGAGGAGATCTGGTTAATCGGGCTTACCAGATCATGCAGCGAATCATACGTCAGCCGGACGCCCTCCCCGATGGGCGGGGGCGCGCCTGTCGGACTGTCGATGGCCGTTGAGCTCATCTTTTTAGACGACGCCTGCATAGATCAATGCGGTTGTCCGGCTGCGCCGCAGGTCCGCCGGGCGGGTTCCAGCGCCGCCGGCAACAAGATGCGGAACCGGGTACCCTGTCCAGGAGCGGTCTCGATCTCGATGCGGCCCCGATTGCTCCGGACGAAACCCTGAACTGCCGCCAGGCCGAGACCGCGCCCGGTCGACTTAGTGGTGAAGAAGGGATCGAAGATTTTTTTGCGAATTTCCTCGTCCATCCCGCATCCGGTGTCACACACTTCCAAGACGGCGTATCTGCCCGAGGGAAGTGGGGATGCGAGCCCGTCCTGGCCAGCCGCATCCTCATCAAGCTCCACCATATCCGTGCAGACCGCGACCACACCGCCGGCCGGGCTCACGGCTTCAATGGCATTCATCACAAGATCCATGACAACCTGGCGCATCTGTTCCTTATCGGTGTCGATCGGAGGGACATCCCCGGCCCGCACCTCAAGACGGAGATTCGCGGGCAAAGAACTGCGCACCAGGCCGCAGGTGTCGCGAACCAACTCGGGCAAGTCAACCGGCTCGACAAAAAGGTTCGACTTACCGGCGTATGCCAGCATCTGCCGCGTCAATTGGGCGGCGCGGTCGCCGGCCTCAACAACCCCGTCCAACAGTTTTCGGGCCGGATGTAAAGGCGGTAGAGTCTCCATGGCCAAGCTGGCGCCGCCGAGAATGGCAACTAACAAATTGTTAAAATCATGCGCCACTCCGCCGGCCAGCCGCCCAATACTCTCGAGTTTCTGCCGCTGCAGCATGTCGTGGTCGAGACGCTTCTGGTCTTCGATTTCAGTGCAAGTCCCGAACCAGCTGATGATCTCGCCGGTGCTCGGATTGCGGAGCGGCGTCGCCCGTACCAGATGCCACCGGTGCGTTCCATCCGAGGCGCGCCGCAGCCGGTGCTCGATCTCGAAGATGCCATCCCGGCCGTTGACGCGAGCCCAGGCCGCCAGCGTCCTCTCCCGATCCTCGGGGTGCAGCAGATGGTCCCAACCGAGGTGCTGCACCTGGTCGAGAGCCAGACCGGTGTACTCGAACCAGCGCCGGTTCGCGTACTCGATACTTCCATCAGCACGGGCCATCCAGACCATCTGAGGAATGGCCTCCAGCAGCACCTGATACCGGCGCGCGCTGTTCTGCAGTTCGGTTTGCTGAATCTCCATCTGGGACTGCATCCGCCATTTCTCCACCGCATTCGCGATCGTATGGGGCAGAGTGTCTGCGGCTACTCTTCCTTTGGGCAGGTAATCGGTCACACCGGCCTTCATCGCCCGCACGGCCAGTTCTTCGCCTCCGAAAGCGGTCAGCATCACCACCGCGCATGGCGCCCGTTGCGAGCCGGCGCGCAACTGGTCGAGCGTCTCTAACCCATCCTGGTCAGGCAAGTTAAAGTCGAGTAAGATGCAGTCCGGATGCCACTCGCGGCACCTCTGGATGCCCGTCGCCGCCGAATCCGTTTCCGCAAATTCAAACTTCCAGGCCGCGGAGAGTCGCAGGCAGTTCTTGTAGATCTCGCGATCGGCGGGATCGTCGTCGATGATCAGTATTCGAAGTGTGGCGGCGGGGAGCATTCTGCTTGCCGACCTCGTTGGCAGGCCAGGGGCCAATCGGAAATGCGCACTGCATGTAGCGTTCCTGACAGTCTCCGACGCACGTCCCCGCGCGGACTATGTCCCGATCCAGTAGCATTAAGACAAGGGCGGACTGCCACAGCCGCTGAATTGAACGGACCTGACCTCAAATGGACGTGAACGTGCTCCACGTCTCCGGCCCTGTAAATATTTTTACGAATTTCAGGGGATGAGTCCCAGGAATGTGTGCTGGCGTCCAATTTTTGCATGTGGCTGATGCAGGATCTGCATCTGCGGCATCCCCGATAACCATGAGCAGCCCCCAATACCGGGAGAACCACCGAGTCCATGACTGAAATCCTTCTAGCCGAAGATAACCCGGCAGATGTTTATCTGATCCGCGAAGCCCTGCGCGAGCATGGCGTCGAGTGTCCTTTGCGCGTGGTCTGGGATGGGAAAGAGGTTCTGGAATTCCTCACGGGCCAGACGGAGAGGAGCAACCTGGGGCTGATCATTTTAGATCTGAACCTTCCCCGGCACGATGGCATCGAGGTACTGCAGCGGCTACGGGAGACGGCCGCGCTGTCGGAGGTGCCGGTCGTAGTGCTTACCTCGTCCGATTCGCCGCGTGACCGCGTGGTGGCCAGCGAGCTGGGAGCTTCCTGCTATTTGCGGAAGCCTTCGGGGTTAGAGCAGTTCCTCAGTTTAGGCGGTGTCTTCAAAAACCTGCTGTCATCCAAGCAGACGAAGGCCGAGGGGCAGTGAAGCGTGCAGAAATCCGTTCATAAGGAGCCAGTCATGAAATCTGAATCCGTCATCGATGTACTCGATACAAAAACCCTGCTAGCGGCGCTGGTTGCCTTTCGCGACGGCGATTTCTCGGTGCGGCTGCCGGTGGACCGGACTGGCGTCGAGGGGAAGATCGCGGATGTGTTGAACGACATTTTCAAGCTGAACGACCGGATGGCGAGCGAGTTTTCCCGCATCAGCACGGCTGTCGGCAAAGAAGGCAAGATCACTCAGCGGGCGACCCTGGGCGCAGCTTCCGGAGATTGGGCGGCCTGCCTAGAATCGGTGAACGGGTTGATCGGGGACCTGGTGCAGCCGTCTACCGAAGTGGCGCGAGTGATCGGTTCTGTAGCAAAAGGCGACCTATCCCAGACCATGGCCCTGGAAGTGGACGGCCGGCCCCTGAAGGGCGAGTTCCTGCACACCGCGCGCGTGGTGAACACCATGGTGGCGCAGCTGAATTCGTTTGCGTCGGAAGTGACCCGTGTTGCTCGGGAGGTCGGAACCGACGGCAAACTGGGCGGTCAAGCGGTGGTTAAAGATATGGGCGGCGTCTGGAAGGATCTCACCGACAGCGTCAACTCGATGGCGGGCAACCTCACGGCGCAGGTCCGCAATATCGCCGAAGTGACCACAGCCGTGGCGAATGGCGACTTGTCCCGCAAGATTACGGTCGATGTGCAGGGCGAAATTCTCGAGCTCAAGAACACGATCAACACGATGGTGGATCAGCTCAGCTCGTTTGCCTCAGAAGTGACCCGTGTGGCCCGCGAAGTCGGCACCGAAGGCAAGCTCGGCGGCCAGGCGGAAGTGAAAGGCGTCGCGGGTGTGTGGAAGGACCTTACGGATAGCGTCAACTCGATGGCCGGCAATCTGACGGCTCAGGTCCGCAATATCGCTGAAGTGACAACTGCCGTGGCCAACGGCGACCTGTCCCGCAAGATCACGGTGGATGTGCGCGGCGAGATTCTGGAATTGAAAAACACCATCAACACCATGGTGGATCAGCTCAACGCCTTCGCCAGCGAAGTGACCCGTGTTGCTCGGGAAGTCGGCACTGAAGGAATCCTCGGCGGCCAGGCGGATGTGCGCGGCGTGGCCGGGACGTGGAAAGATCTGACGGACTCGGTCAACTCGATGGCCGGCAACCTCACCGGCCAGGTACGTAACATTGCCGAAGTGACGACGGCCGTGGCGAACGGCGACCTCTCCCGCAAGATTACGGTGGCAGTGCGCGGCGAAATCCTCGAGCTGAAGAACACCATCAACACGATGGTGGATCAACTCGGATCATTCGCTTCGGAAGTGACGCGCGTGGCGCGCGAAGTCGGAACCGAAGGCAAGCTCGGCGGCCAAGCCGAGGTGAAGGGCGTCGCCGGAACCTGGAAGGATCTCACGGAAAGCGTGAACTCGATGGCCGGCAACCTGACCAACCAGGTCCGTAACATCGCCGGCGTCACTACGGCCGTCGCTAAAGGCGATCTTTCGACAAAGATCACTGTTGATGCCCGCGGCGAGATTCTCGAGCTGAAGAACACGATCAACACGATGGTCGACCAGCTCAACAGCTTTGCCTCGGAAGTGACGCGCGTGGCGCGCGAGGTCGGCACCGAAGGCAAGCTCGGCGGCCAGGCGCAAGTCAAGGGCGTCGGCGGCGTCTGGAAAGATCTGACCGACAGCGTGAACTCGATGGCCGGCAACCTCACCGCTCAGGTGCGCAACATCGCCGAAGTGACCACGGCCGTCGCCAACGGCGACCTTTCGCGCAAGATTACGGTCGACGTGCAGGGCGAAATTCTCGAGCTCAAGAACACCATCAACACAATGGTGGATCAGCTCAACGCCTTCGCCAGCGAAGTGACCCGTGTGGCCCGCGAAGTCGGTACCGAGGGTGAACTCGGCGGGCAGGCGGAGGTGAAAGGCGTCGGCGGCGTTTGGAAGGACCTGACCGATTCGGTCAACTCCATGGCCGGGAACCTCACGGCCCAGGTCCGTAATATCGCCGAAGTAACCACGGCTGTGGCCAACGGTGACCTCTCGCGCAAAATTACTGTGGACGTGCGCGGTGAAATTCTCGAGCTCAAGAACACCATCAACACGATGGTCGATCAGTTGAACGCCTTCGCCAGCGAAGTGACCCGTGTGGCCCGCGAAGTCGGCACCGAAGGCAAGCTCGGCGGCCAGGCGGTCGTGAAGGGCGTCGGAGGCGTGTGGAAGGATCTGACGGATTCAGTCAACTCGATGGCGAGCAACCTGACGGATCAGGTTCGCAACATCGCCGGCGTGACCACCGCGGTCGCCCGGGGCGATCTCAGCCGCAAGATTACGGTCGACGCGCGAGGTGAAATTCTCGAGCTGAAGAACACCATCAATACCATGGTGGATCAGCTCAGCTCGTTCGCTTCGGAAGTGACCCGCGTGGCGCGCGAAGTGAGTACCGAGGGCAAGCTCGGCGGCCAGGCGGATGTCCGCGGCGTCGCTGGGACATGGAAAGACTTGACCGACAGCGTCAACTTCATGGCCGGCAACCTCACGGCGCAGGTCCGCAACATCGCCGAAGTGACCACGGCGGTAGCCAAAGGCGACCTCAGCCGCAAGATCACTGTGCACGTGCGCGGTGAAATTCTCGAGCTAAAGGACACGATCAACACGATGGTCGACCAGCTCAACGCGTTTGCCGGTGAAGTGACGCGTGTTGCTCGCGAAGTCGGCACCGAAGGCCGGCTCGGCGGGCAAGCCGAAGTGAAAGGCGTCGGCGGCGTCTGGAAAGATCTGACCGATTCGGTCAACTCAATGGCCGGCAACCTCACGGCGCAGGTCCGCAATATCGCCGAGGTGACCACGGCCGTGGCTCGCGGCGACCTCTCGCGCAAGATCACGGTGGACGTGCGCGGTGAAATTCTCGAGCTGAAGAACACCATCAACACCATGGTCGATCAGCTGAACGCGTTTGCGAGCGAAGTGACGCGCGTGGCGCGGGAAGTCGGCACGGAAGGAAAACTCGGCGGCCAGGCGGATGTCCGTGGGGTCGCCGGAACGTGGAAGGACTTAACCGACTCTGTCAATTCGATGGGCAGCAACCTGACGAATCAAGTGCGCAACATCGCCGGTGTGACGACGGCCGTCGCCAAAGGCGACTTGACCACCAAGATCACGGTGGATGCGCGCGGCGAGATTCTTGAGTTGAAGAACACCATCAATATTATGGTGGACCAGCTCAGTTCCTTCGCCTCCGAAGTGACGCGCGTGGCGCGCGAAGTCGGCACCGAAGGAAAGCTCGGCGGCCAGGCGGACGTGAAGGGCGTGGCGGGCACCTGGAAGGATCTCACCGATTCCGTCAACTCGATGGCCGGCAATCTCACGGCGCAGGTCCGCAACATCGCCGAGGTGACGACGGCCGTCGCCAAGGGCGACTTAAGCCGGAAGATCACGGTGGATGTGCGCGGCGAAATTCTCGAGCTCAAGAACACCGTCAACACCATGGTGGACCAGCTTGGCTCGTTCGCGGCCGAAGTCACGCGCGTGGCGCGCGAAGTCGGCACCGAGGGCAAGCTCGGCGGCCAGGCGGAAGTTCGCGGGGTCGCCGGAACCTGGAAAGATTTGACCGATTCGGTCAACTCCATGGCCAGCAACCTCACTTCGCAAGTCCGCAATATCGCGCAGGTGACCACCGCGGTGGCGAACGGCAACCTAAGCCGCAAGATTACGGTCGACGTGCAAGGTGAAATTCTCGAGCTCAAGGACACCATCAACACGATGGTCGACCAGCTCAACAGCTTTGCTTCGGAAGTAACCCGTGTTGCCCGCGAAGTCGGCACTGAGGGCAAGCTCGGCGGCCAGGCGGTTGTGCGCGGCGTCGCGGGCACGTGGAAGGATCTCACCGACAACGTCAACTTCATGGCGGCGAACCTCACCACGCAGGTTCGTGGTATTGCCAAGGTGGTGACCGACGTTGCCAACGGCAATTTGAAACGCAAACTGGTGCTCGAAACCAAGGGTGAAATCGCCGAATTGGCCGAGACGATCAATGGCATGATCGATACTCTCGCGGTGTTCGCGGATCAGGTCAGCAACGTGGCGCGCGAGGTCGGCATCGAGGGTAAGCTCGGCGGCCAGGCGCTCGTGCCTGGCGCGGCGGGCATCTGGCGCGATTTGACCGATAACGTCAATCAGCTCGCAGCCAACCTGACCACGCAGGTGCGCGCCATCGCGGACGTGGCGACGGCGGTAACGAAGGGCGACCTGACTCGGTCGATCGCGGTCGCGGCGCAGGGCGAAGTTGCGGCGCTCAAGGACAACATCAACGAGATGATCGGCAACCTCGCCGAAACCACCCGCAAGAACACGGATCAGGACTGGCTCAAGACGAACATCGCCAAGTTCACCGGCATGATGCAGGGTCAGCGCGACCTGCTGACCGTGGCGAATCTGCTGCTCTCGGAATTGGCCCCGCTGGTAGGCTCGCAGTACGGCACGTTCTACATCACGGAAACAGCCGACGATGTCGAGTACCTGAAAATGATCGCCTCGTATGGCGCCAATTCGGAACAGGGGATTCCGACTCAATTCCGGATGGGCCAGGGCCTGGTCGGCCAATGCGGCCTGGAGAAGCGGCGCATCGTGGTGACCGACGTACCTAAAGACTACATCAAGATCGGCTCAAGCCTGGGTGAAGCCACGCCGAGCAGCATCGTGGTGCTGCCGGTTCTGTTCGAGGGCGAGGTGCGCGCGGTGCTCGAGTTGGCGTCATTCCGCTACTTCACCGAGGTGAACCTGGCGTTTCTCGATCAGCTCACGCAGGGCATCGGCATCATGTTGAACACGATCGCCGCCACCATGCGCACCGAACAACTGCTGAAGCAGAGCCAGGCGCTCGCCGAGCAGTTGCAGAAGACCAATGAGGAATTGGAGGAAAAGGCCCACCTGTTAGCCGAGCAGAAGAACGAAGTCGAGGCCAAGAACCAGGAAGTCGAACAGGCCAAGGCAGCGCTCGAAGAGAAAGCCGAACAGCTCTCGCTGACTTCCAAGTACAAGAGCGAATTTCTGGCCAACATGAGCCACGAGTTGCGCACGCCGCTCAACAACCTGCTGATCCTGGCGCAGATGCTTTCGGAAAACTCGGAAGGCACCCTGACTTCCAAGCAGGTCAAATACGCCGAGACGATTCACTCTTCGGGAACCGATCTGCTGGCCCTTATAAACGATATTCTGGACCTAAGCAAAATCGAATCCGGAAAGATGGACGTCGAGATCGGCAGCGTCCGATTCGCCGAGGTCCGGGACTTTTGCTCGCGGACATTCCGCCATGTCGCCGACGGAAAGGGCATTGACTTCTCGATTGAGCTGGCCGAAAACCTGCCCGCCGAGACCATCATCACCGACGCCAAGCGCCTGCAGCAGGTTTTGAAGAACCTTCTGTCCAACGCGTTGAAGTTCACCGAACATGGCTCGGTGCGGCTGCGGATCGAGCGCGCCACGTCGGGCTGGAGCTCCAGCCATTCCGTGCTCAACCGTGTAAAGTCGGTGATTGCGTTCTCAGTGACCGATACCGGCATCGGCATTCCGCAGGACAAACACAAGATCATCTTCGAAGCCTTCCAGCAGGCGGATGGCACGACCAGCCGCAAATACGGCGGGACCGGACTCGGGCTGTCGATCAGCCGCGAGTTGACGCGCCTGCTGGGTGGCGAGATCCGCCTGCAGAGCACACCGGGAATCGGCAGCAGCTTCACCTTGTATCTGCCGCAGACGTATGTAGCCATGGTCACTATGCCGAAGGCCGAAGGGCAGCGTCCCGCCCAGGATGGCGAGGGCGTCCGCCCCGCGGCGCTCGTTGAAATGACCGAGGCGCTGGCGGCAGATCAGCCGCTGGATATGATTTTGCCCACGGCGGCCTCCTCTCCGATTGCGGTGGTGCACGATATTGAAATCGATGACGACCGTAACCTCATTCAGCCGGGCGATGCGGTGCTGCTGATCGTCGAGGACGACATCACGTTCGCCCGTATCCTGGTCGACCTGGCGCACGAGCGGGGGATCAAAGTACTGGTCGCTCTGCGGGGCGGAACCGCGCTCAGTCTGGCGCGCGAGTTCAAACCGGGCGCCATCACGCTCGATATCAATCTGCCTGACATGGCCGGGTGGACCATTCTCGACCGGCTGAAACATGATCCGGCGACCCGGCACATTCCGGTCCACGTCATCACAGGCGATGAAAACAGCCGCCGCGGTCTGGCTCTGGGCGCGATGACCTACCTGGAAAAATCGGTTACCAAGGACAATTTGAGCGCAGCGTTCGAGACCATCCATCATTCGCTCGAGCCGCGCACCCGAAAACTGCTGCTGGTATCGGCCGAGAACGACCTCTGCGCCAATTGCCACGAATCTCTCGGCGGCAGAGATGTCAACATTCTGGTGGTGGGCTCCGGCGGCGAGGCCCTCGCCGTCTTGAAGCAGCAATACGTCGATGGGATCGTGCTCGACCTGCGGCTGCCCGACATTGCCGCCGTGCAACTGGCGGAGGAGATCCAGAAAGAAATCAATCCCTACACGCCTCCCATCATACTGACCGGCCTGCGGACCGTGAGTCCGGGTCTGGAAACCGACCTGCGCAAGCTGAGCCGAGCCAGTGTGGTCCGCTACGCCGAATCGCAGGGACGTCTGCTGGATGAGACGGTGCTGCTGCTCCACCGGGCCGAAGACGACCTTTCCGAAGCCCAGCGCGAGGCCCTGGCAGCATTCCGCCGGGACGATAACTCCCTCGCGGGCAAGAAGGTGCTTGTGGTCGACGACGACGTGCGCAACATTTTCGCCTTAACGACGGTTCTGGAGCAGCACAATTTGCATGTCGTCCATGCAGAAAATGGACGCGCCGGGATCGAAACTCTGCTTAAAACACCCGACGTTGATGGTGTTCTGATGGATATCATGATGCCGGAAATGGACGGCTACGAGACGATCCGCGCCATTCGCCAGGTCCCCGAGATGCGGACGCTGCCGATTATCGCGGTCACAGCCAAAGCGATGAAAGGAGATCGCGCCAAGTGTATCGACGCCGGCGCTTCGGACTATATCACCAAGCCGGTGGATCTGGACCAGCTGTTCTCGGTTCTGCGGGTGTGGCTCGCGCGGCGCAACGAGCCCTCTTCGACCCTCACAGCCGCCGGATAAGAAACATGTAGCACCAGGCAAATACGATGTCAGGCAGCGCGCACAGTCTTCAACCCGTTATGGAAGTTGCCGCCGACCAGAAAATGAAGATTCTTCTGGTTGACGACACACCGGAGAACCTTGTCTCTTTGGAAGCGACCCTGGGCGGCTTGGGCGAAGAGCTGGTTTTGGCCCATTCCGGCAAAGAAGCGCTGCGTTACCTGTTGAATGAAGATTTTGCGGTGATCCTTCTGGACGTGCGCATGCCGGATATGGACGGCTTTGAAACCGCCGAATTGATTCGGAGCCGTCCGCGATCCCGGCAGACGCCGATCCTGTTTCTGACCGGCTATCGAAACGAAGAACATCTGTTTCGCGGTTATGACCTTGGCGCGGTGGACTTCCTGTTCAAGCCCATTGTGCCGGAGGTCCTGCGCTCCAAAGTCGCTGTATTCGCGGAACTGAGCCGCAGCAACGCCAAGCTGAAAGCGCAGGCCGATGCGCTGCGCAAGCAGGCCGAGGTCTTGCAAAAAGCGGAACAGAAATTCCGGTCGCTGCTGGAGGCTGCGCCGGATGCCATGGTGATGTGCCGCGATGACGGCGAAATCCTGATGGTCAACTCGCAGACCGAAGTCCTGTTCAACTGCCGCCGTGAAAGACTGATCTCGCAAAACATCAAAGGGCTGGTGCCGGGCTGGGCCCCGCGCTTCCATCTCGGGTGGGAAGATAGCGGCCCGCACGGCCATCCGGCGGAACGCGGCGTCGAGTTGGAGGCGGTGCGCGACGCGAGCGAGAAATTTCCGGTCGAGATCAGCTTCAGCCCCTTGCAGACCGAGGAGGGTGTGGTGATCACCAGCGCCATCCGGGACATCAGCGAGCGCAAGAAGGCGGAAGCGCAGATCCGCGAGCTGAACGCCACCCTGGAAGAGAGGGTCCTGGAGCGAACCGATGCGCTCATGCGTTCCAACGAGGAACTCGCTCAGTTCGCGTACGTGGCCAGCCACGATCTCCAGGAGCCGCTGCGCACGGTCTCGATCTACGCGCAGCTGCTGGCCAAGCGCTACAAGGGCCAACTGCAGGGCGATGCCGATCAATTCATCAATTTCATTGTCGAGAACGCCGGGCGCATGGAGCGGCTGATTCATGACCTGCTCGATTTCTCGCGAATCGACGCACGCGGCGCCGACTATTTCGTTCGAACCAGCTGCGATGACGTGCTGGAAGACGCGATCCGGAATATTCGCTCGCTGATCGAAGAAAACCAGGCGACGGTAAGGAGCGTCCGACCGTTGCCCACCGTCATCGGAGACCCGGTGCAGCTCACCAGATTGTTTCAAAATTTGCTGGTGAATTCGATCCGGTACCGGACCGAGGAGGCGCCGTGCATCGAAATCTCGGCCGAGGAGAAAGAGCAGGGATGGCTCTTTTCCGTCCGGGACAATGGAATCGGAATCGAACCGCAATATGCCGAAAAGGTATTTGGAATTTTCAAAATTCTGCAGCCGCGCGAGAAATCGTCTGGAAGCGGCATGGGGTTGGCGATCTGCCGCAAGATCGTGACCCGTCATGAAGGACGGATCTGGGTGGAATCCAGCCTTGGCAAAGGTGCAACGTTTCACTTCACCTTACTGAAAAGCTGAGGCGCGCATACTGATGGAACTTAGGATTGGCACGCGAAGTGCACGTGCAGGGCGAGTAGTAACTTTGAGTTCGTAATTCTGTTGGGGGGAATATAAAGATGGCATTCGGTCAGACCGCCGCAGTTGCACCAGAAGTCGCATTGGAAGATCCGCTGGCGTACCTGCCATGTTCCAACGTGCTGGAGTACCGGAAGGGACAGGTGATTTATAACCAGACGCAGCCGTCATCCAGCCTCTATCTGGTCATCGACGGCAAAGTCCGGGTCTCGCATTGCTCCAATGACGGCAAACAAATCGTGGTTGACATCTATCAGCCCGACGAGTTTTTTGGGGAATCGGTCTTCCTGCGGCTTCCCTGCCGCGCCGAGGAAGCCCGCGCGTTGGAAAATACGAAGCTGATGGCCTGGACGGGTCCTGAAGTGGAAGAGATCGCCTCACGGCAACCCCGGCTGGCGGTCGCTCTGCTTCAAGTAATGGTCCAGCGCAATATGGGGTTCACGCAACGGATCGAAAGCCTCTGCGTGGAAAATATCGGGAAGCGCGTGGCCCGGGCGCTGCTCCGTCTGGCCGACCGCATGGGCACCCCGGAAAACGATGGGTCCGTCCGGATGCTGCCGCTAACCCACGAATTGCTGGCTCAATATGTCGGCACATCGCGGGAGGTGGTCACCATGCACATGAACCGGCTCCGGCGCCAAGGCTATGTGCGATACTCCCGGAAGACCATCATCCTGTACCGCGACGCGATAAAGGAATGGCTGAACCGCGAGGATTGAGGGCCGCCGAGACCTCGCCGCTAAGCGGCTCGTTTGGTCTCGGCTGCAACGGTGGAGGCATACTTGACCCACAGGCGTGCCTCGTAAGGTTCGCGAGTATCGCTCTGAGTTGCAAATCCGCGGCAAATTACCAGTAACGCGGAAAACAGGAAGAAGCAGGCAGTGGCGACAGCGGCGATGGTGTAGAACATGGTTCAGCAGCTCCGGGCTCCGTAATAGCACGGAGCCTGCCGAATTTCCGCGCTTTTGTTTTCAATAGCTTAAAGCGGAGTCGGTGGCCGCGGACGGACAAATTGGCAATCCGGACCATTCGCAAAGTGACAGATTGTTGCGGCGAATCCCCTACTCGACGCCTAATCGCCAGCCCAGTTCCTGCGGCGAAATCCAAAACACTGCCTTTCCAAACCATTGCGCTATCTCACCGCTGCCCAGCACCCCCCGCGTCGCACCCAGAATAAAGGCACAGGGTATTTCACCGAAACGGCCGAGGCGCTCCGCCAGCCAGGATCTTGGGCTGTCGGGAGTCGCCAGAACCACGGGCGTTCCCTCAAACCAGGCCAGCTTCGCGGCGAATCGGGGATCATCCTGAATCCGGGGAGCCGATAGTCCAAACGCGGTCTGGTATTGGCGGATGCTGGCGTTCAGGTCCTTCACTCCGAGCACCACTTTTGTGATGCCACGGAATTGCGTGACTGTCGGCTTGCCGCTCGGGTAAGCGCGCCTTTCGCGCGGCGTGAAGTCGTGAATCAGGAATGGAAAGAAATTTCCGTTTCCCGAGCCGACCTGCGCCGTTTCCCATTCAAGTTGAACGCCGTCTGGACGCTTGCGGCCGCTCTTCATAAGCGGGGTGACGGCGAGGCCGGCCGCCCGCAGACGCGCCGCTTCGCCTTCAATATCGGCTGGACGGGTGGCCCAGCCGCACGGCCCGCCATTACTCTCCAGGCAGCCGTGCCACTGGTTGGCGGCAACCGCAGCCGGGTCGGCATGAGGCCGGATCGCGATCAGCTCTAGATACGATCCATCCGGGAAACTCGTCAGCGCCATTTCGGTGGCGTGGTTCGCGTGCGGCCCGCCGTATTCGTTGCGAATCCCGGCACCATCGAGTGCCTTGCGCAAAGCGCTGAGATCCCGGCCTGCCACCGTAACGTGATCGACTTTCAGTTCCGCAGCAAACATGGGAAGTGCGACGAGTGCCAACACCAGGGAGCGGACCATCCCGGAACTATATCATGCCGTCATCGGACGCCCAACCCCGGCCGAAGGTCTCGGATGCGCCGCAATGATCCATAAAAACCGGGCCCGTTCCGGACGGTGGAAGTGCTACAACGGAATTACGGGCTGCATGAAACTTCTTTTTCTTTTCGCACTCGGCGCCCTCGCCGCCTACGCACAACCTTTCACACTCGGCGTTAAGATCGGCACGCCGGCGAACCAATTCATCGATACCGTGGAATCCGGGACCATTAACTTTCACAGCTACACCAACCGGTACCTGCTCGGCCCGACCGGCGAGTTGCGGCTGCCCTTCGGTCTCGGGGTGGAATTCGATGCCCTTTATCGTCACTACAATTTTCAGACGGTCGGCACGTTCCCGCCGGGGAGCAGCACGATTACGGCCGCCGCTCACACCGGCGCGTGGGAGTTCCCGTTGTTGGCGAAATACCGTTTCCCGACCAAGATCGTTCGGCCCTTCGTGGACGCCGGGATCGCCTGGGACAAGCTGCAAGGGTTCAAACAGACCATTACCGTCGTGAGCGTCAACCCGTTCCTTCCTCCCCAGAACCTGAATCAGCCGGTTCACGACGTCACGACCGGCGCGGTGGTGGGCATCGGGCTCGACATAAAGGTTCCGTTCGTCCACCTCTCGCCGGAATTCCGTTACACGCACTGGACATCGCAGCACTTTGTCCCGGGTACCGTGCTCACCACGACCGGGACTCCGTTTCCGGGCTTTGTCGCTAACAGCGGATTCTCCAGCAACCAGAACCAGGCGGAATTCATGATTGGGATTACATTCTGATATGTCTTTGCGAGCGTCCCTCTCCGTTGCCGGCGCCGTCGGGCTGTGGCTTATCTGCGGGAGTTGCTCTGTGACCAAAACCGAATCGACCAACCCCACAAACGTCGCGAAGCTTACGGGGGACTTTGTTTACGGCAGCCTCGCGCTATCGCCGATCTCGGCTACGCAGGCCGGCTATCACACGCATAACGGCGCTGCGCTCGATGAAATGCTGGACGATATGAGCCCGGCAGGCATGTCGGCGCAGCGATCGTTTTATACGGGCATACAGAACCGGGCCGCCACGCTCGACCGCGAATCGCTCGACAAGGAGCAGGAGGCCGATCTCGAGATCATTAAGAGCAACGTTGCGCTCAGCCTGCTCGAGCTCGATACAATCCAAAACTACAAGCACAACCCGACCGTGTACGTGGAAGCGGCGGGGGCGGCGCTGTTCGCCCCTTATGTGCTCAACTACGCTCCCATAGAAAAACGGTTCGAGCAGATCGCCAAGCGGATCGAGAAAATGCCCGAATTTTTCGAGAATGCCAAAGGTAATCTGATCGACGCGCCGGAAGTGTGGAACCGCGTAGCGCAAGAGGAGAACCAGGGAAATATCGATCTGATCGATAAAACACTGCGCGGCGCCGTGCCGCCGCCGCAGAAGGCCGCCTTTGAGGCCGCCGCCGCCAAAGCCATCCCCGCGCTGCGCAAATTCAATTCCTGGCTGAAGGACACGCTTTCCAGGAAAACCAGCGACTGGCGCCTGGGCAGGGAAAAATACGGGCGTAAATTCGAGTACACGCTGGCCACCGGCAAGACGCCCGAGCAGCTGCTGGCTGAAGCCGAAGCGGAGTTGAAAAAAACACGGGAGGAGATGGCGAAGCTGGCTGCGCCAAAATCCATCAAGCAGGCGCTCGATGACGTCGCCAAGCAACATGCCGCGCCGGATACCTACATGAACGAAGCCCGCAACACTCTCGAGCAGGCGACCTCGTTCGTGCGTGACAAAGGTCTGCTCACGGTACCGACGAGCGGCAACCTGCAGGTGATCGAAACGCCCGAGTTCATGCGCGGCATCTATGCGGTGGGCGGATTCAATCCAGCGCCGGCGCTCGAGCCGCAGCTCGGCGCCTACTACTGGGTAACGCCGATCCCGAAGTCCTGGAGCAAGGAGCGGGCCGAATCGAAGCTGCGCGAGTACAACAATTACGGTCTGCAGCATCTGACGGTGCACGAGGCCATGCCGGGACACTACGTGCAATTCGAGTACGCCAACCACGTCGAGCCGACGTGGCGGCGCGCGCTGCGCAGCATTTACGGTAACGGACCCTACATAGAGGGCTGGGCCTTTTACACGCAGCAGATGATGACCGATGAAGGCTACCTGGCCGGGCAGGCGGGCATGCGGCTCACTCTGTATAAACAGATTCTGCGCGGCGTGGCCAATACCATTCTCGACATCCGTCTGCAGACTATGGGGATGACCGACCAGCAGGCGCTCGACCTGATGATCAACGATACCTATCAGGAAAAGGAAGAGGCGACGGCCAAGCTGCAGCGCGCGCAGCTTTCTTCCTGCCAGCTGCCCACGTATTTCGCCGGCTGGCAAGGCTGGCTCGACGCGCGCAATCAATACCGGGAGAAGAAAGGCGCCGCATTTTCGCTGCGCGATTTCCACGAGCGGGCCCTCAAAGAAAGCGCCGTCCCGCTGCCGGTTCTGAACCGTCTGCTGGATTAGCCCGTCCGTTCGGGCGTGATACAATCACACCTGATTCGACGGAGGAGAACCTATGTATAGCCGTCGCTGGATGATCGCGGCGCTGGTGTGCGCGACCGCGGGCGTAGTGATTCACGCGTCGGGCGTGAAAATCGACCCCAAAGACCTGCAGACGTTCGCGGACGCGCAAACGCTCAAACCCGGCACTTTCCACAAGATTACGGCCGATCAACTGCCGAAGCCGTTCGCGACCAAGTCGAGCGCGAATTTTGGCCGCCTCGTTCCACGGCCGGAAGGCGTGGTGCCGCAGGCGCCCCCAGGTTTCAAGGTCGGACTGTACGCCACCGGGCTCAGTACGCCGCGGCAGATCCGCACCGCTCCTAACGGCGATCTTTTCGTCGTCGAGAGCTTTCCCGCCTCGTCGAATCCGTTCGGCGGCCCGGTCGCGGCCAATGGCGACGTGAAGATCTTCCGCGGCAATAAAGATGGAAAGCCCGTTGAAGTCTCGGTGTTTGCCGGCGGTCTGACGCGACCCTTTGGCATCAACTTCTATCCTCCCGGACCGAATCCGCAGTGGGTGTACGTCGGAAATACCGGCTCGGTGGTGCGCTTTCCTTATAAGAATGGAGATTTGAAAGCGGGCGGGCCGCCCGAGACTCTGGTATCCGATCTCAAGCCGAACGGAAACCATTGGACCCGCGACATTGTTTTTTCGAAAGACGGCAAGCGCATGTTTGTCGCGGTGGGGTCCAACGACAATATCGACGCCAAGGGCGACAACCAGATGCGCGCCAACATCCTCGAGTTCACTCCCGAAGGCAAGTTCGTGAAGATCTACGCTTCGGGCATTCGTAACCCGGTGGGGCTCGGCGTGAATCCGAGTACGGGCGAGGTGTGGTGCTCGGTTAACGAGCGCGACGAGCTCGGTGATAACCTGGTGCCCGACTACATCACCTCCGTGAAAGAGGGTGGCTTCTACGGATGGCCCTGGTTCTACATCGGAAACAATCCGGATCCGCGCAAGAGCGGCGCTCCGGCTGAGCTGGTGGGCAAGGCGATCGTACCCGACGTGCTGATTCAGCCGCACAGCGCTTCACTCGGCCTCACGTTCTACGAAGGAAATCAGTTCCCGAAAGAATATCAAGGAGACCTGTTCGCGGCCGAGCACGGCTCGTGGAACCGCGCTGTGCGCTCCGGCAGTGAAGTGGTGCGCGTCCCGCTGGAGAATGGGAAATCGAACGGCGTTTACCAGGATTTCCTGACCGGCTGGGTCACGTCTGAGGGCCAGAAATGGGGCTCGCCCGTTGGGGTTGCGATCGCCAAGGACGGCTCGATGTACGTGACCGATGACGGCTCCATGTCGATTTGGCATGTGAGTTACGGGAAGTAACACCCGCATCGCGGGCCACCAGATGAGCGCAGCACGATCCACGTCGATCCGGACCGCCACCACCAGCGATCACCGCGCGGCCGTCGCCGCCGGTTTCCTCGGCTGGACGATGGACGCCTTTGATTACTTTCTGGTGGTCTATTGCCTGACCGCGATCGGCCGCGATTTCCAGGTGTCCGATGCCAAAATGGCGCTGACGCTGACGATGACGCTGGCGTTCCGGCCGGTAGGCGCGTTTGTCTTCGGTCTGCTTGCCGACCGCTATGGCCGCCGTCTTCCCCTGATAATCAATCTAATCTTCTATTCGCTGATGGAAGTTCTCTCGGGACTGGCGCCCGATTACACCAGTTTCCTGGTGCTGCGTGCCCTGTTCGGTATTGGCATGGGCGGTGAGTGGGGCGTCGGCGCCTCCCTGGCCATGGAGAAGGTGCCGCCCCGGATTCGCGGCCTGCTATCCGGCATCCTGCAGCAGGGATATGCGGTGGGCAATCTGCTGGCCGGCGCCTGCTACTTCTTCCTGTTCGATAAACTCGGCTGGCGCCCGCTGTTCTTCATCGGCGGCCTGCCAGCCTTGCTATCGCTGTTCGTGCTGCTCCGCGTCAAAGAGTCTGAGGTCTGGCAAAAAACCAAACAAGAGAGCTGGAATCATTTATTCCGCGCGATTCTCTCCTACTGGAAGGTGTTCGTATTCATCGTCGTGCTCATGACGTGCTTTAACTTTGTCTCACACGGCACGCAGGACATGTATCCGACATTCCTGCAGCGCGCTTGGAACTTCTCGGCAAAAGCGCGGTCGGCCATGACCATGGTTTCGGCTCTTGGGGCGATCATCGGCGGCACGCTTATCGGCATGATGTCGGATACCATTGGCAGGCGGCGTGCCATGATCCTGGGACTGATCGGCGCGGTCATAGTCATTCCGCTTTGGGCCTTCGCTCCGTCGATGGGGCTTTTGGTGGCCGGCGCCTTCCTGATGCAGTTCATGGTTCAGGGCGCGTGGGGCGTGATCCCGGCGCACCTTTCGGAGCTTTCTCCCGATTCCGTGCGCGGCTTCCTACCCGGTTTCGGCTATCAGTGCGGCGTGCTGATCGCGGGAACTGTCGCGTACATCGAAGCAGTGTTCGCCGACCATACCAGTTACTCGGTGGCCATGGCCGCCACGGCGGGCACGGTTTGCATTCTGGCGGCAATCGCCTCCTACTTCAGCCGCGAATATCGCGGCTTGAGGTTTGGGGAATAGGCTTCACTCGGCTCAGATACCAGGGCACGTCCACCACGCTGATGCGCTGGTTGCCTTTTAGCAGCAATAGCGCCTTCAGGACCGCCGCGCGCTGATTGTGCAGGATGTAGTTGTACCAGTGGCGCTCGACGAGTTCCGGAATCAAAACAGCGATGTAGCGCTGTGGGAACTTCTGCTCGATCTCGTTGATAAAATCGAGAATCGGGTTGAATAATTGCCGATAGGGCGAATCGACAACGGTGAGCTTGGGGACCGGCAAACCGAGTTCCAGCGCCGGCCCTTCAATCAGGTGAGTCCACGATTTGCTCAGGTCTTCGGCGCTGTCGCCGATCCGGACCTGTAGGGCATGCACTTCGGTAGACAAGTGTATCGCGAAGCGCAGCGCCTTCTCGGCAATTTTGGTCCAGCCGTGCAGAGGCACCACCACAATCGGCGGCTGCAGGTGCGTCAGGTTCAGCGGAGTGACCAGGTGGATTTCGCGTTCGAGCGCCAGGTAATGGCGCCGCACGGAGACCATGACGGCGAGCAGCGAGGGGATCAGCAGCACGGTGATCCAGGCGCCCTCCACAAACTTGGCCGCCAGCACCACCAGAACTGTAATTCCGGTGGCGGTGGCGCCCAGGCCATTGATCGCCATGGCCTGCCATTTTTGCCGCCGCCACCAGTGCACTACCATGCCGGCCTGCGAAAGCGTGAATGCCAGGAACGCACCGATCGCGAATAAAGGGATCAGCCGGTCGGTGACGCCGCCAAAAACCAGCAGCAGCGCGCCCGAGAGAAGCGCCAGCACGAAGACACCGTAGGAGAAGACCAAACGGCGTCCGCGCATCGAGAAAGCGTGCGGCAGATAGCCGTCATCGGCGACGACCTGGCACAAGCGCGGGAAATCCGCAAACGCGGTGTTCGCGGAAAACGCGAGAACTCCCAGGATGGACGCGATCGAAATGAAATAGAACGTACCCTTTCCCGCAATGGCCGCGAGAAGCTGCGATAGCAGGCTTTCATACCCTGGGACGCCCGGCTCGCTGGCGCCGATATGATAGGCGCGGGCCAGCCAGGCGATACCCGCGAGCATCAGGATCAGAATTCCGATAATAGCCGTCAGCGTCCGCTGCGCCGACTGCACCGGCGGCTCGCGAAACGCGCGAACACCATTGCTGACGGCTTCTACGCCGGTCATGGCCGTGCAGCCGCTCGAGAAGGATTGCAGAATCAGCCAAGTGCCCGCCAGGGCGCCCGAGGCATTCAAAGGATGCGGCGGCACTACCGGGGTGGGATGGCCCCCGCTGGCAACCGCCTTGATCAAGCCGAGGCCGATCGCGCCGAGCAGGCACCCGACGAACAGATACGTAGGTACCATGAACAGGGTTCCCGTCTCGCGCACGCCACGCAGGTTGATGAGCGTGATGATTATCAAGACTCCGAGGCAGAGCCCGAGCGTGTGCGGCTGCAGGCTGGGGACGGCCGAGACCAGCGCGCCGATTCCCGCCGAGATCCCAACGGCGACTACCAGGATGTAGTCTACGATCAAGGCCGCCGCCGCGACCAGCGCCGTCCGGCGTCCCAGGTTTTCCCGCGCGACCGTGTATGAGCCACCGCCGGCCGGATAGGCCGCGATAGTCTGGCGATAGGAAGTGTAGACGATGACGAGCAGAACTATAATGCTGAAGCTGATCGGTACGACATATTGCACGCTGGCCGCGCCCAGCGGAAGCAGAATCGTGAGCGCCGCTTCGGGTCCGTAGGCTGCGGAGCTGAGTGCGTCGAGCCCAAACACGCCGATGCCCTCAACCGGGCCCAACCGCTGCTCACAGTCTTCATAATTGGCCAGCGGCTTGCCCAACAGGAGATCACCAATCGACATCAGCCACCATTCTGCCTCAAATCGGGCAACTCCCCGGTACTCCCGGGGAGACGAAGCGCTGAAACGGTTCGCCACTTCACCTCACAACACCCTGTCATGGCTACTTTACCTACCTACCCGTCTCGTTCCCGCTTGCGCGGGGAGCTACTGGAATCGTTAATCGTTGAGATCCGGATGGCGAATGAGGACTGCAAAACCGCCAAAGCCGAGGCCGATCGCACGGTCGCGAGCAGCCGGCTGAAGAACGCGCTTCAGGTCTTTGACGACCTCGTGTTCCCAAGCGGCAAAACCGTCTGAAGCGCGCTCTTATTTCTTGCAGATGGCGGTGAGAAAACGTCCATCGGGGCTGGTATATTCTTCGAGAATCTCGAGGCCGCCCTGGTCGCGCAAAAGCCAGCGGAAAGATTGCGGCGTGTAGGTGTATTGGAAGTTGAGGCCAATGCGCTCGCCACGCTCGAGGGAAACCTCTTCGCCGCCCACGGTGGCAGAGAGGTCGCTCGCGGCTCGAAACGAGCGCGTAATCAGGTGCAGGCCGTCATGCCGTTCATCGCGTTTGTGATTGAACTGGATGTCGCCCTCTTCCGGCGTAATCCCAACACCGCTGAGCATGGCAAAGATGAACTGGCGCGCCGCTTCGTTATCGCGGCGCGCCATCGTCTTGGTTTCATCGAATAGCTCACCGTCGATAATGAGGCGATCGCCGCCGCGCATGCTCTGCGCAATGTACCGCACTTCGGCCAGCGGATCGAACGAGCTGATGGTGTTGCCGGACATGATGAAAAGCCGGGGAGGCTCGGCGGCGTCGGCACAATAGACCAGGTGCACTGGACTCGAGATATCGGCCTTGATGCCGGTAGTCTCGAAATCCTCGTCATCGGCGCCGGCGCACGCCATTTCAAGCATGGCCTGGCTGGCATCGACGGGAAAATAGAGACACTCGGATCCGGCGTCCTTCAGGGCTTGCATGAGCAGGCGGTCGCGGGCGCCATCGCCCGCGCCGAAGCTGATCACAGGCGTGCGGCGTCCGAAATGGTGCGCGAGCGCGCCGGCGCCCTCGGCGATAGCGCCCCAGGTATGGCCCAAGCCGCCGTACAGGTCGGGCTCGGCCGTGAGTTGGGTCCAAGCGCGCGCGGAACGCGGCGTCCAGAAAAAAAACTTCTCGGGCAGGTCGCGGGCTTCCATCGCTTCCGCGAACTCCTGCGCGATATCTGTTTCGGTCAGGACTACTTCGATTTTCATAGCGCTAGAGTCCCATCACCTGCATCCCGGAATCCACGAACAGCACGTTGCCGGTGACACCGCGCGCGAGATCGCTGGCCAGGAAGACGACTGTGTCGGCAACCTCGCCCGGATCCGTGTTGCGGCGCAGCGGCGCGCGCTGCGGAGTGGTTTCGAGGATGGTCGAGAAATCTTTGACCGCGCGCGCCGAGGCCGTCTTTATAGGGCCTGCCGAGACGGCGTTCACGCGAATCTTTTGCGGACCGAGATCGCTGGCCAGGTAGCGCACCGCGGCTTCGAGCGATGCCTTCGCCACCCCCATCACATTGTAGTTGGGCAGGACGCGCGTTGAACCGATATAAGTCAGCGTGCTGAGGGAACCGCCGCGGGTCATGAGCGGCGCCGTGGCGCGCGCCACCGCGACCAGCGAATAAGCGCTCACCTCCTGGGCAAGCAGAAATCCGGCCCGGCTCGTTTCGACAAAGGGGCGCGAGAGGTCCTCGCGGTTTGCGAAGGCCAGGCTGTGAACCACGGCATCGAGCGGTTGGCCGAGAGCGCGCAAGGATTCGGTTAGCCCGGCCAATTCGTCTTCCTTGGTGACATCGCAAGGCAGGGTCGATACGACCTTCATCCCGGAAGACAATTCGGTGATCGATTCCTTTTGTCGGTCGCCGAGATAAGTGAGCACCAGAGCGGCGCCCTCCCGGGAAAGCGCCTGCGCAATCGGGTACGCTATACTCCAGCGGTTGGCGATGCCCATGACGAGGGCCAGTCTGCCCTCCAGAAGTTTGGACATGAGTAATCTACAGTGTAACGTGTAGAGTAGCGCTACTGAGCTCACCCGTGGATCTGGCGACTCCCCTGAATTACGTAAAAGGCGTCGGGCCGGCGCGCGCCGCCATGCTCGAAGCCAAGGGGCTCTCCGTCGTCGAGGACCTGCTCGCATACGTGCCGTTCCGGTACGAGGACCGCAGCAACCTGAAAACGATCGCGCAACTGGCACCGGGCGAGATGGCCACGGTTATCGCGGACGTGCGGTCGGCCCAGTTGGCCGGGTTCAAGCGGCGCAGCCTCGGACTGTTCGAAGCGCGGTTCACAGATGCTTCACGGGCCATCCTGCTGGGGAAATGGTTCCACGGCGGCTACCTCGCCAACGTGCTGGCCGATGGGATGAAGGTGGCCCTGTTCGGCAAAGTGGAGTTCGACAGCTACTCGGGCGAACTGACGATGCTGCATCCCGAGTTCGAGATTTTATCCGGCGACGAAGAGGACGGCGAAGCGAACCTGCACACAGGGCGCATCGTGCCGATTTATGAGGCCGTTTCGAAGCTGACCACGCGGCTGCTGCGCACGTTGATGCACCGGATTCTGCAGTCGATGGAGCCGCTGGCAGACCATCTGCCTGCCCACATCCGGCAACTTCTGAAGCTGCCGGATCGCTGGACGGCGTTACGGCATACGCACTTCCCGCCGCCGGAGTCCGATCTGCGGCTGCTCAACCAGTTCCGCGCGCCGGAGCAGGTGCGCCTGATCTTCGAAGAGTTCTTCTGGCTGGAGTGCGGAATCGCGCTGAAACGGAGCGACGCCCGTGCGCTGCCGGGCATCGCGTTCGAAATCAATGATCGAGTCCGTGAGAAGGTCAAAACGATGCTGCCGTTTAAGCCGACCGGGGCGCAGAAACGGGTAATCCAGCAGATCGCAGACGATATGAAAGCGCCGCGTCCGATGCACCGGCTGCTGCAGGGCGATGTCGGCAGCGGCAAGACCATCGTGGCAGCCGAGGCAGCGGTGATTGCAATCGAAAACGGCTACCAGGTTTCGGTGCTGGCGCCGACGGAAATTCTCGCGGCGCAGCACGCGTTCTACTTCAAGCAGATTTTGTCGAAGCTCGGATATGTGGTGGTGCTGCTGACCGGTTCCTTCACCAGCCGGGAAAAGGCTCAGCTGAAGAAGCTCGCATCGGAGGGGTTGGCGGACGTAGTCATCGGCACGCACGCGCTGCTGGAGAAGGACGTCGAATTCAAAAGACTCGGCCTGGCGATCATCGACGAACAGCACCGGTTCGGCGTGCTGCAGCGCCTGCGCCTGGTCGAGAAGGGGATCACGCCCGACGTGCTGGTGATGACCGCAACGCCGATTCCTCGCACGCTCGCGATGACGCTGTATGGCGATCTCGACGTCTCGGTGATCGACGAAATGCCGCCGGGCCGCAAGCCGATCATCACTAAGCACGCGACCGCCGATCGGGTGGAGCAGGTTTACAGCTTTCTCAAACGGCAGATCGAGGAAGGCCGGCAAGCCTATGTCGTCTACCCCGTGATCGAAGAATCGGAAACACAGGCGATGAAGGCGGCGCAGAAGATGTACGAGCACCTGTCGCGCGAAGTCTTCCCGCAGATCCCCGTGGGGCTGATGCACGGCCGCCTGAGTGGCGACGAAAAAGAGGCTGTCATGAAAGCGTTCAAGGAGGGGAGCCTTAAGATTCTGGTCTCGACCACCGTGATCGAGGTGGGGGTGGACGTTCCGAATGCTACGGTAATGGTGGTGGAGCAGGCGGAGCGGTTCGGCCTCGCTCAGCTTCATCAGCTGCGCGGGCGCGTTGGACGCGGGGCGGCGCAGAGCTACTGCATTCTGGTGACCGAAAAAATGAACGATGCGGCGCGCGAGCGGATTCGCACGCTGGTGGAATCTACCGACGGGTTCTACATTTCCGAGATCGATTTGAAACTGCGCGGACCGGGTGAATTTTTCGGGACGAAGCAATCCGGGCTGCCGTCGCTGCGCGTGGCAAACATCCTGCGGGATACCGAAATTTTGGAAATCGCGCGGCGCGAAGCGGCTGCCTTCGTGGAGAGCCCGCCATCGCCGGACGAACGGGACCGCGCAATCCGGTATATCCGCGACCACTGGCAGCGTCGCTATGGCCTGGTGACGGTGGGCTGATGCGGGTGATCGCCGGAGAGCTTCGCTCGCGGCGGCTCAAAGGCGTCCCTGGCCTGGCCACTCGGCCCACGCCCGACCGGCTGCGCGAAACGCTGTTCGACATTCTCGGGCCGCGCACCGAAGGGGCGGCGTTCGCGGACGTCTACGCCGGAACGGGGTCAGTGGGAATAGAGGCGCTAAGCCGGGGCGCGCGCCACGGCTACTTTCTCGAACGCAATCGCGCCGCGCTGGCAGTGCTGCGCGAGAATCTGGCGGCGCTGGGGCTGGAGGCGCGGGCCACGGTTGTCCCCGGCCGCGTCGCGCTCACCCTACCGCAAATCCAGGCCGACATTGTATTCCTCGACCCGCCCTATGACTACGAAGGCGAATACACGAAAGCGCTCCAGGCGCTGTCGCAAGCCGCGCCGAAGCTGGTGATCGTGCAGCACTCGGTGCGGTTCCAGATCGGGACAGAGCATGGTCCGCTGCGCGAGGCGCGGCGCACCCGCCAGGGGGATAACGTGCTGAGCTTTTTCGAGCCGGTCTAGACGGCCCGTTTTAGCGCCTTTTGCGCGAGCCGGCTCCATCGCGCGGTAACGCGGCGGCGATAGCGCGGGGCGGTGCGATCGGCTTCCACAGCGCGGGCGTACATTTCGCGAGCTTGCGGCATGCGATTGAGACCTTCCAGAGCCTGGCCGTAGTAGTAAAGGCCTTCGGGGTCATAGGGACGGCGCTCAATGTAGTCGGCCAGCATGTGGCGGGCGTCCTCGAACTGGCGGACGGTAACGTACATGGCGCCCAGCTCGCGCAGGATCTCGCTCTGGCTGTGATGCTCGTCCTGGTCGAGGACCTGTTGAAAGTGCGCCAGGGCGTCGTGGAGCCGGCCCTGCTGGCGCGCCATGCGCCCTAGCTGAAAATGGGCATCGGTTTCGGTCGGATCAATGGCAATCGCATTCTTGAATCGCTGGATGGCCTCGCTATACTGGCGGCGCTGCTGGTAAATCAGCCCGAGCTGATATTGTGCCTCGCCGTCGTGCGGATTCACGGCGGCCGCCTGCAGCATGCGGTGGAAGTTCTGGCGGCTGCGCAGGCCGCCCCCAAGACTGCGGAACTCACTGGCAAGGTAGTAGTACGCAAAAAACAGGAAAAACGGCGAGGCGATCCAGCCCAGCAGGAAGCGCAGGGGCCCCCAAACGAAAAAGGCTGCGACGAGAGGGATCCACGAGAGGCCGACAACCGCGACAGCTTGCCGGTTCTCTGCGCCGAAGACGGTGCGCACGGCGAAGAACATCAGCACGGCGAAGTAGAGGTAGACCGGCGCGGCGAGATAGAGCAAAACCTCGATCGGTCCAATCCATGCCGCGAGCACCAGCGGCAGATTGGCGGCCGTCCAGGCCATCCCCGTGCAGGTCAACAAGGAGGAGTAATCGCGCTGGAAAACATCGCTGGGCGATCCTCTCAGGCCGGCCAGAAGTTTGCTGAGCATCAGGGCGCCCGGTACGTAGAACACGGCCAAAACCAATAGTGGTGCGTAAAAGCTGATCGCCAGACCAGAGCGGCCGAGCAGAAACGAGACGATGCACACGGCGGCGCTGGCGAACAGGAGGCTGCCGCGATCGAGAATGTCGCTCATAGCGGCGCCGGGCTGCCAGAACAGCCGCGCGAGAAGCCGGACGTGGTCCATCCATCTGGCAGGATAGCAGCGGCGGACCCGCCGCCGGTTACGCGACAGCCCGCGACCTTGGTACACTCCGGTCGATGGAGCCCGAGTTTCTGGTGGTCAGCGGATCCCGCCTCAGCGAGCGTTTTTCGCTCGGCCAGGGCGAAGTGCGGATCGGGCGGGCGCCGGGTTCGACGATTCGGCTGGACGAATCCGGCGTCGCGTGGGAGCACTGCGTGATCCGGCGGTCCGACGGGCAGTGGCGGCTCGTTGATCAACGCACCGGAGCCGGCACATTCGTCAACGGAATGCGGGTTAGCGACCATTGCCTCGAAGCCGGCGACCAGATATCGATCGGCTCCACGGTGTTGCTCTACCGCGAAGAAGCCGCGCCGGACGCGACACTGCCGCAACACATGCTGCTGCAGGCCTGCTCCCTGCTGTTTCTGTTTCGCGCGCTGGCGGCCTCGGAAAATGAAGGACTGCGCGAGAAGCTTGAGGAGCAGGTCCTGCGGCTGATCACGGATCTGGTGCCGTGCCGCGGCGGTGCGGTTCTGTTGGGACGCGATGCGGCTGAGTTGCAGGCGGCGGCCAAAGCCCGGGGGTTCGCAGGCGATCAGACAGCCGGCGTTACTGGAGCCGCCATCGATAACGCGAGCGGAACGGTAGCGGTGCCGCTATACGTGCGAGCGAGTATCGCGGGCTTGATCGTGGTGCAGTTTCCTCCCGAACAGACGTCGCGCCTCCAGGAGCATTGCGACACTCTGGCGGCGGTCGCCACGCTGGGAGCGATCGCGTTCGAGACCGTGCGCGAGGTGGAGTCGCTCAATCTGGAAAAGGCGCTCTTGCTCGAACGGCTGGGAGACGCGCAAGACGGCATCGTCGGCGACAGTTCCGCGCTGCGAAAGCTCATGCACATGGTGGCGCGAGTCGCAGCGTCTGAAACGTCGGTGCTGATTTTGGGCGAGAGCGGCACGGGCAAGGAGATGGTGGCGCGCGCGATTCACCGGCAGAGCCCGCGTGCGAAGGCTCCCTTCGTCGCGATCAACTGCGCGGCGATTACGGAAACCCTGCTCGAAAGCGAGTTGTTTGGGCATGAGAAAGGCGCATTCACGGGCGCGGTGGCTCAGAAGAAAGGAAAATTGGAAATCGCCGAGGGCGGAACCGTGTTTCTCGATGAAATCGGCGAGCTGGCGCCGCCCTTGCAAGCAAAACTGCTGCGGGTTTTGCAGCAGCGTGAGTTCGAGCGAGTGGGCGGGACCCGCACCTGGAAGCTGAACGTGCGGGTGATCGCGGCAACCAACCGGGACCTCCGCGCCGAGGTGCGTCGCGGGGCGTTTCGCGAGGACCTTTTTCACAGGCTGAATGTCGTGGCGTTATACGTGCCGGCGTTGCGGGAACGTGGAGAAGACATTCCGGCTCTGGCGGCGCATTTTCTGGAGCGGGCGTCGGCGCGATGCCGGCGGCGGGTAACGCAGATCGCGCCGGAAGCGCTGGCGTACCTGCGGGCGTACTCGTGGCCGGGGAACGTGCGCGAGCTCGAGAATGCGATCGAACGAGCCGTGGTCTTGGGAGATGGGGAAACGCTGCTGGCCGAGGATCTGCCCGAGACGGTGTTGGACGCGCCGGCGGCACCGGCAGCCGCGCCCGGCGCGCTGCAGAACTCGGTAACGGATACCAAGCGGCAGTTGATCTTGCGGGCTTGGGAAGAGAGCGGCGGCGACTATAAAGTGGCGGCCCAGAAGCTGAAGATCCATCCGAATTCGCTGCTCCGCCTGGTGCGCACGCTGGGGCTGCGAGAAACACTGAGGTGAGGGTGCGGGAGATGACGATTTCGATTCGTTGTATTTTGGCGCTCGCAGGTCTTGTCGGCTTTATCTGCGCGCAGAACACGCGGCCGGAGGCGGGTCCGTTCAATGCGTCCCAGATCGAGTTGCAGCCCCCGCCGGCGCAGGGTGTCGCGGTGCGCGCCGGGCGGCTGTTCGATCCGGTCTCGGGCAGAAATTTGCTGAACCAGGTCATTTTGATCAAGGGCGACAGGATCGCAGACGTTGGGCCGGCGGAGCGTCTGTCAATACCGCAGGGGGCGCGCGTCATCGACCTCAGCCGTGCCACGGTTCTGCCCGGGCTGCTCGACCGGCATGTGCATCTCATCCAGGACGCGCAGGTCAACGACGGGCGGGCGTCGCTGACCGCGCTGAATTACGCGCTGAAAGATATCAGCGCCGGATTCACGACGCTGCAGGATATGGGCTCGGCCTACAGTTACGCGACGGTGGAATTGCGCGATGCCATTAATAAGGGCTTAGTCCCGGGGCCCCGCCTGCAGGTCGCGGGCCCGCAGATCAACCCGCGCGGCGCCAGTTACTATCCGGCGCCGTCGGCCGCGATGCCCTTCGGCCTCAACACCGGCTACAATAACTGGCAAAATACCGGCAATGTCAATTCGCCGTGGCTGGCCCGTGCGGCGGTTCGCGACCGCTCGCATTACGGAGTCGATTGGATCAAGATTTACGAAACCGAGGATTACGAGGGCGGCGGGTATCCCGCGCAAGGCGGCGGAGCGTTCACTCCAGACGGCAAGATGATCAACGTGCCGTCTTTGACCCTGGAGGAGAACCAGGCCATCGTGGACGAGGCGCACCGCCGGGGACTGAAGGTCGCCTGCCATGCCTACGGCGGCGAGGGGCTGCGCAATTGCCTGGTCGCGGGAGTCGATCTGCCGATTCACGTAATCGTGGGGGTCACCGGCGCCGAGGGACTCGACGATGAAACCATCCGCCTGCTGAAGCAGCCGATGGCCGACGGCAAGCCGCGGCAGGTCCAGCAGACTTTGTGGGACTTGATCGGCGACCTCGAGACGCGAGATTTGAAAGCCAGTGGCGGGCACACGACGCGCTTCCAACTAACAGAGAAGAGTTTCAAGCGCCTGCTCGCGGCGGGTATCGAACAGGTCTTTGGCAGCGGCGCTTACACGGTGGGACATGGGATGCAGGCTTTTCAGTTCGGCTATTTCGTGAAATGGGGGATGACACCGGCGCAGGCCTTACGCATGGCGACGAGCAATGCCGCCGAGGGCCTGAACTTCGATTTGGGCAAGCAAGTCGGAATCGTTGAGAAGGGAAGATATGCCGACCTGGTGGCGGTCGCCAGTGACCCGCTCACCGATATCACCGAGATGGAGCGCGTGCGATTTGTGATGAAAGGCGGCGTGGTTTTCAGGAACGAATTGAAATAGAGCCCGAGCCGAATCCGCCTGGTTGTATACTGGTTGCCGATTATGGCCAAGATCAAACTCTTGTTGAGCCGGCGCACTGTTCTACAAGCCGCCGGCGGGATGCTGGCATCCGGGGGACTGCCGCACGGGATGGCGAATGCCGCCGAGAACACCAGTCCCGTCATAACCAGGCTCAGCACCTACATGAGCGAGGCAGCCGGACGGGCCCTGCCGGAAGAAGCAGCGGAAAAAACCAGGCATCACATTCTGGATACGTTCGCCGCCATGATTTCGGGCGCGGACCTGCCGCCCGGTCGCGTGGCGCTGCGGCTGGCGCAGGCCCACGCGGGCGGCGCCGCCACGATCGCCGCCTCGAAGCTGCGCTGCGGCGCCATTGAAGCAGCGATGATCAATGGAATGCTGGCGCACTCCGACGAGACCGACGATTCCCACGCTCCCTCGCACTCGCATCCGGGCTGCTCCATCGTGCCGGCCGCGCTGGCGGCGGGCGAGGAATTTGGGATTGACGGCGCGCGGCTGCTGCGTGCGGTCGCGCTGGGTTACGATATCGGGCCGCGGGTGACCATGACGCTGGGCGGGCTGCCCTTCCAAATGCAGACCCACCACAGTGCCCACAGCATTGCCGGCACATTCGGGTCCGCCGCCGCAGCCGGCTGCGCGGGCGGATTCAGTGCGCAGCAGATGCGCTGGGTGCTCGATTACGCCGCGCAGCAGGCGGCCGGCATCGCCGCCTGGCAGCGCGATACGGATCATATCGAAAAGTCCATGGTTTTCGCGGGCATGCCGGCCCGCAACGGTGTTAGTGCGGCGATGGTGATCCACTTCGGCGGCACTGGCGTCGACGATATTTTTTCCGGAGCCGACAATTTTCTCATGTCGTTCGCTCCAAAAGCCGATCCTGCGGGCTTGGTTGACGAGCTCGGCACCCGCTACGAGATCACGCGAACCAACATCAAGAAGTGGACCGTCGGTTCTCCCATCCAGGCGCCGCTCGACGCCATAGAAAACCTGCGGAAGAAGCATCCGTTCGAAGCCGAAGATGTCCAGAAGGTGACGGTACGCGTCGCCACCAGCGAAGCCAAAACCGTAAACAACCGCGAGATGCCGGACATCTGCCTGCAGCACATGATGGCAGTCATGCTGATCGACAAAACAGCTTCCTTCCAGGCGGCCCATGACAAGGCGCGAATGAAAGACCCTGCCCTGCTGCGCCAGCGCGCGAAAGTGGAACTGGTGCCCGACGAAGAGCTCGAGCGGGCCTACCCCAAGCGGGAGACCATCGTCGAAGTCACGTTGAAAGACGGCGCCAAGCTCACCGATCGCGTCGAAGCCGTGCGCGGCACGGCCGAAAATCCGATGCCGCGGGCGGAAGTGATCGCCAAGTGTCGTGATTTGATCGCGCCCGTGCTCGGTGCGGCTCCCTGCGACCGGCTGATCGAGGCGGTAATGGGACTGGACCGCGTCAAAAACGTCCGGGAACTGGGCGCGCTGCTTCAGAAGAGCTAGAAGCGAAAATAGAGAAACATCGTCTGCGTGGGGACGCTCATCACAATCGTCGCCAGCCCAGACAGCAGCAGAATTATGAGGACCCAGGGATGCCAAGGACGCGCGACGGCAGCCTTCGTAAATGCGTACCGTGCCGCGAATACATGGAGCAGGACGGCCGCACCCAGCAGCACCAGAGCGGTCCATTCCACCGTGTTAAAGCCCGTGAAAAAGGGAGCGCGCAGCAAGCCGTTCGCGTAGAGCGGAAGCTCCGAAAGCCGGTTGACGCGGAAGAAAATCCATCCGATCACCGCCAGTTGCTGCATCAGCAGCACTGAGCCAAGCCCCCGGAAGCCTGCCGCTTTTCGAACACCGCGGTGCGCGCGAATCGCCTGATAGCCCGCCAGCAGAACACCGTGATATCCGCCCCAGACGATATACGGCCAGCGCGCACCGTGCCAGATGCCGCAAACGAGCATCGTCATACACAGATTGAGATAGCTGTAGATGCGGGATTTTGCGCGCAGGCCGGGGAGAGAAAAGTAGACATAATCGCGCAGCCAGTTCGAAAGCGAGATATGCCAGCGGCGCCAGAAGTCGGCGGGATTGCGTGCCAGATACGGCCAGTTGAAATTCATCGGCAAACGATAGCCGAAGAGACGGGCGGTTCCGATGGCGATGTCGCTATAACCTGAAAAGTCGCAGTAAATCTGAACTGCGAAGGCGTAGGTGGCAAGCAGAATCCGGCTGCCGCTCGTATGCGGGTCGGCGAACACCGGATTCACCGCCAGAGCCAGGTTATCGGCGATGACAAGCTTCTTGAACAACCCGAAAGTGACCAGAACGAGCGCTTCCCAGACCATCGCGGAGCTGACGGGAATTCTTTTTATCAACTGCGGCAGAAACTCATCGGCGCGTACGATCGGCCCGGCAGTCAGCCGTGGGAAGAAACTGATGTGGAGGGTGTAATCGAACAAGCCGGCCGGTGCGGGCAGATGTCCGCGATAGCGGTCCACCATGTACGCAATCGCCTGCAGCACGTAGAAGCTGATTCCGACGGGGAGCGGATGCAGCCAGCTCTTCGCGATCGCCAGCAAACCAACGGCGGCTCCCACACCCGTGACGAGCACTGCACGCCGGCGGCGATTCCCCGCCGCAGCGCCAACCCAGTAGCTGCCGGCGGTAACCCCGGCCAGCAGAATCAGGTAGGAAGGCGCCCAACTCGCATAAAACAGGTAACTCGCCGCGATCAGCAGCGCCTTCCGGGCCGTATTGCCGGGGATGACGAGATACAGCACCCAGACAGCGAGCAGGAAAATCCAAAAAGGGAAAGCGTCAAAGGACACGGTCGTGGAGGTAATCGGTGAACTGTTGCGCGCCTTTGAGGTTCAGGTGGG
>Ga0070734_10000958_pt1 | contig 48116 bp, 37 predicted proteins | sample Coa_R1_8_FD_66444 | JGI IMG/M metagenome (GOLD analysis project Ga0070734, IMG submission 66444) | Surface soil microbial communities from Centralia Pennsylvania, which are recovering from an underground coalmine fire - Coalmine... | ecosystem: Environmental > Terrestrial > Soil > Unclassified ...
CATATCGGCACCTCTCGCGAAGTCGTTTCCGCCCATATGAATCGGTTCCGGAGGCGAGGCTATCTGGATTACTCGCGCGCGGGCATCGTCCTTCATGGAAAAACCTTGGCCGCGTGGATCGCCAACAAGTCTCCGATTTCCGAATCGAGTTGTCTGGATCGGACCAGCGCACGGGCCGCGACAACGGCTCTGTGAATTGGGCGGCGGCCGGCGCCTTGGGGTGGGTCTCCGCCTATCTGGTCTCAACTTTGAAGAGGGTGTTGTCGGGGTGTTCGTGACGCCACTTGACGTATTGCTGTTGCTGGCCCCGATTCACCTTGAGGTTCCGATAATTCTGTTGGTGCTCCTGGAGATAGGCGCGGTAGGCAAATCGGTCTAACCATTTCAAGCTGGGCGATAAAGCCGTCTACGATTCATGATTTTGAGAAACGCTAAGCGCCAGGGCGGTATTTGATAGTGGACCGAATCATCGTCAACAACGAGCTACGGGAAGCGCTGCTGGGCCCGGCCATTCAACAGAGTGGTCGGCTGGAGGAAACCGGTCTGCTGAACCGGCAATCGAGCGATCCGGGAGTGCTGGGCGATCTGGTGGGCAATTCGCCCGCGATGCGGGAGATTTTCTCGTTGATCCGCCTGATCGCTCCGACCACTGCTTCGGTCTTGATTACCGGCAAGAGCGGGACAGGAAAGGAACTGGTGGCGCGGGCGATACACCGGTTGAGCCCACGGAGCGGAGGGCCATTCATAGCGGTGAATTGCGCGGCTTTGCCCGAAAGCCTGATGGAGAGCGAGCTATTCGGGCACGAGAAGGGCGCATTCACGGGCGCCGTGGAGCGGCGGGCGGGATGTTTCGAGCGGGCGCAGAACGGGACGCTGCTGCTCGACGAGATCGGGGAGATGTCCATCGGGGCGCAGGCGAAATTGCTTCGGGTGATCGAAGAATCGAAGGTGCGGCGGCTGGGCGGGTGCAGCGACATTCCGGTAGCAGTGAGAGTGCTGGCCGCGACGAACCGTGCGCCGGAGATGGCGATTCAACAGAAGCGTCTGCGCGAGGATCTGTTTTATCGGCTGAACGTGTTTCATGTCTCGCTTCCAACATTGCAAGATCACAAACAGGACATTCCGGCAATTGCATTGGCGCTGATTTGGAGTCTGAACAAGAAACACGGCTGCCGGGTGACGAACATGAGCGGGGAAGTGCTGGAGCGATTTTCGTCGTATTCCTGGCCGGGAAACGTGCGGGAACTGCGGAACTTACTAGAGCGAGCGGTGATTCTGGCAGGCAGCGGCGCGGTGCAACTCCAGCATCTTCCGGGCTGGATGGCCGCTGCCGAGAAACCTCTTCCGCCCATGGCCCCGACCGATTTGCTCTGCGTCCAGGTAGGCGCAACGATGAAGGAGTTAGAAAGAGCCTATGTCCAGGTTGTGCTGAGGCACACGAACGGTAACCGGCAACGAGCGGCTGAGATTCTGGGCATTGGGTTGCACACGCTGTACAATAAACTTCGTTCGTACAGAGAAGCGCAGACTTACCGGGTTGCTGGTGCTTAGCTCACTTTTCTCCTGAAGCTTGACTAGTGGAAGCCTCGATCAGCAAGATTCTCAAGGCCCGTCTGGCCGCGGTTCTGCTAGGTGTTTGGGCCATCATATTCGACTTGATTGCGTTCTCGCTATGGCGAGCGAGCCGGAGCAGGAGACTCTGCTGATTTGTGAGCAACCGGGCGGCAAACACAGCATGGCGCCGGGAGGAGGCCGAACCCCACATTTTTTCGTTCGCGAATGGCCCCTGCGACCGATCGGGTTGATTCGGCCCCCCAAAGTAAACCTACGGCACGTTCGTAACCACCAGAGCTCAAACCGAAGGGCAGCGCCGAGTGGCCCTTATTCTGTAGCCGACCGAAGTTCAACGAAATGCAGGGTCATGTGCGAAGGCGGCATTCGCGCCTGAGCACGGTCGTTGGTGCGCGCATCGATGCGGGTAGGGAGACCCAAACGCGCCGCAGCCATGAATAATCTCCCCGGTCCTAGCCGAGCTGGGCTGTAATAAGGGATCGATTGCCACCCACCCGAGATGAATCAACCCACCGCCAACGTGGAACGCGAAGACCCCCAGAAGCTACATGAGAAGCAAAATAAAAACAACCCAGAAAACATCGAAGTCTCCTATTGTGCGTTCAGGGCTTCCGCCCGTGACGCCTTGATCATTCCGCGGCTTCCGCCGCCGGCACCGGAGGCAGTCTGAAGCGAAACGGCAAGCGGCCCGAGTCTTAGACTGAGCCGCTACCGATACGAGTCCGAGGAGTGGCGAGTCCCTCCTCTTCGCGGTATTTTGCGTCCGGATCGCGCGAAAGCGGCTTGTCTGTCTTCCCGTAGTCGGATCCGGCCTCTCCAGAGGAGGCAATATCTTCGGCTCCAGTGTGTTTCAAAATGTCCTTCGCCCGTCCGACCCACTCAGAGCTGTCGCAATGAACGGAAACCAGAATACCGCCCTGTCTGACGCGGCCATCATAGCGTTTCGCTTCATATTCAGGGATACCCATACCGACCAGCGCTCCGACGAATCCGCCGATGGCTCCGCCAACACCCATACCCGCCAGTGCCGCCATGATCGGTCCAGCCGCGATAAATATACCGAGGCCCGGAATAGCTAGCGCGCCTATTCCAACCAGGAGGCCAAGAGTACCGCCAATAGCCCCACCCGCACTTACGCCCGCCGTGGCACCCTCTGGAGCCTTGGTGTGCTTCTGGTGCGCGAAGTCTTTAGTTCCCTTATTGTCGGGGAACAGCACCGAAATATCCTCATTCCTAAATCTGGCTGCGAGCAGGGAGCCGATTCCTTGCTCAACCCGAGCCCGATCGGAATAGATGCCGAATGCTGCCGTATTCTTTCCTGACATTTGCATATCCTCCTTATTCCTAACGCCGCTCTGCGCGGAAAGCTCTAGTGCTGCGGGCGAAGTGCTTCCACGGCGAGAAACCAATCCTCTTCCGGAGACCCTTGAGGACAGCCCCTCGCCCGCCAGAGGCGATAAGCGAGTGCGGCGGTGTCCTGCTCTTTGGTTTCGCGAGTGATGCTATCGCCTGCCGAGGTCTTCTGATGTCCTGTTCGTGGGAGCAGGAAATCCTTATTTGAATGCTCAAGAGCTAGTCTCGACCTCTCATGTCCGGTGAGGTGATCTTCTTTGCCGTGATGCTCTGCGCCAGCGCTGTGGGTATGGGCGGCGAGGTCATGATGCTCAGTAGCTATTTGGTGTGATTCTTGCATGATCTCTCTCAATGCACGTCTGGCACCGTCGTCGCCATGGACAAACGCCGGCCCCCTTGGTCATACCAGAGGAGAATGACTTCATCTCACCCGGATGAAGTTGGTCTGCCACTGCGACGCGCTGCTTTGAAAGCCTCCGCAGAAGCGCCTTGCCCACATTTAGTCACGTGACCTTCTACGGTCACTCCCTGCAGGATTTTTTCTGTCGCGAGACCACTCCTCGGCTTGCTTTTCGACTTCCTCCTTGACGACTCCGTAGCGTTCCTGAATCCGGCCGACCAGCTGGTCTTTCTTTCCGGCGATGGTTTTCCAATCATCATCGGCAGACTACCGCAGGATTCAATCCAGCTACGAAACCAAAGAGATACCTTCGTCCGATGGAAGTTACGCTCTGCAGCAGGCCCTTCAACTTGAAAATGAGGCTCGGGCCGAGTATAGGAGAGTGCTTCGAATGTTCGTTCGGCTCGTTCTTCACGGAGACGTCCCCGAGGACGACGGCGCGATCTCTGAGAGGGGCCCCATCGTCTATGACGGGTGTCATGGGGCGCGCTGGATCAATCAGGGAGTTACCATCGCCCGCCCAGCACACGCGAATTGTTACGGCGCCAGCAATCTTCCCGTGCCCAAAACGCGACCGATGCAGGAGTATTTGAGTTCTCGGCTGACAACTTTCAGTTGTTCTCGCCGGGCCGCAGCGCGTTCGGTTAGTTTTGCGTGAACAGGGCCGGCGGAAGCGCCCAGGGCCAGCAAATCGCGTGGTTGGTCCAGCATCCTGGCGCTGAAGCCGGAGGTTGCCTGAAGTTCGTCAAAACCGGCGGGAGTCTCAAACCGTCACGCGAAGCTTGATCCCATCGTTCGGATCGCATCAAAGAACGGCGTGCCTTCCTGTTGCACGCATTCGGCGGCATAGAGGTACATGGCGGCCGACCAGGTCTGCCAATCCCGCCCGCTGGGCTGACCGGTCTGAGCCTTGATCCATTCGTTGAAACCCCACTCGGCTTCGTTTTCGTGCCAGGGCTTGACGAGGTCAGTCAGCGCCATTAGATTCCTCCGCGCCAACTCCAGCCGCCCCGCAGCCACGCACGACGCCACGTACAAGCCGCAGACAAATGGCCAGACGCCTCCATTGTGATACTCACCCGGCCGGTTAAACCGCTCGTAGCGCGCCCGCCAATCGGCGTGATGGGGCAGGATATACGGGAACAGACAGGGCGGCAAATCCACCCTCAGCTCTCCCCGGTGGCGCATGGCGTCGCACTCGGCCTCAACCCAAGTCACGAGGTTTCGCGCCCGATCGGGCGAAGCAATTCCGGTCAGGACCGCCAGGCTGTTGCCCAACAAGTCGAAACGGTCGCTGTTCAGGACTTTGTAAGAGTAGAGTCCGTAATAGGGCTTGGATGGCACTACCAGGCCTTCATGCTCGTGGGGGTTCCTGGGTTCACCAAGAACTTCCAGGCGGTTCATCAGCTCGCGCAGTTGATCGGCGGACTCGTGGTCGCCGTACAGGCGAAGATACGCGTAAACCAACGTATTCACATACAGTCCATAACCCAATACCCACTGCTCATCACGCCAGTCGCTGGTGGGTAACTGCGAGACCATCACCATGTCGTCCGGGCTCTGGTAACGCATCCACTGCAAGGCCTTCTGCGCTGCTTCGTTGAGGAACTCCGGCTGGTTCGCTGATTTCCGGTACAGTGCCAGACCGATGAGGAATAGCGGAGTGGTATCGCTGGCGCCCCGGTCGGCCGAATCGTGCGCCAGGGATGGGATGTGGCCGCGCGGCGTCTGATGCGCCGCCAGCGCGACGAGCGTGCGCCGCAGCGCATCCGCAAGTTCCTCGCTGCCGGTGGTCAGAAAACCCAGCGCTGAAATCATCAGGTCCCGAGTGTAAGGTTCGGGGTATCCCCACCCGGCGGTCCGCGGCAGCCCTTGAAACGGTCCTCGCGCGTTATGCAGCAAGACCCGGAGGGCCGCCGCTTTGGCCTGATCGATGGTTGCCAGCGCCTTCTCGTTCATGAAACGGGGCCCCGTCACTCTACTCCATTCCCAACCGCTCGGAAACGATCGTCAGGAAACGCCTGGCGACCTGACGATAATCGAACAACTCGGTCACGCGTTTCCGACCGGCTTCACCCATTCCGTGGCGCAGACGGCTGTTCTGCATGAGCATCAGCAGGTACTTCGCGATGTCGGGCACGCTGGCCCGGTATTCCGCGGTCCGCGGGTTTGGAAACACGATTCGATGAGTATCGTCGATCCCGTGACCTTCCCCGAATACGGCCTCACCGATCTTCCTCTCCTCTGCTACTTCCGCCAGAAAGGCCGTCTCGCCATGGACCATCGTGTCGAGAAATGCCATTGCCCGGATCGCGATCACCGGCTTCGCGCAAGCGTTCGCCTCCACCTGAAGCATTCCGAAACCTTCCAGCCGCGACGGCGCCGCATAGATATCGCAGGCGGCTAAGAGGTAGGGCATATAATTGTGCGAAACCACGTTGGTGGAGTAGACCACCTTCTTGTCGATACCGAGATTGGCCGCCATTGCGAGGTCGATTGCGTTCTGTTGGACGGTGCGCGGCTGCGGCCAGACCTTGCAGACATACCTCCAGTCGGGCGCCTCGCCATCAATCCGCGCCAGGGCCTGCATGACTTCCTGGGCGCCCTTGGACGCCGCGTCGCCGCCGACCGTGAGGATCAGGATCTGGTCATCGGCCACTCCCAACGCCTCGCGGATCGATCGGACTTTCACGTCATCGCGGCTGCGCGGCAGGAAGCAGTCCGTGTCGCAACCCACCGGCAGCACCTCGATATTGTCTCCCTTGATCCCGTCCCTGATGTATGTCTGCTTCACCCAGTCGGAGGTGACCAGGATTAACGGCAGAGCGTTCAGCACCTCGTGGTGATCCGCCACGTAACCATCGGCCACCAGCCAAGGCAAAACCTTCATCCCAAATTGCTGCGGGTGCAGGACCAGGTGTGGAACATGGCCCCAGAACCCAATGCCGACTACCACGTCCGGCTGGAACCAGCGGTAGTACCACTCCTTTTCCTGCGGGGATTCGAAATGTACGGGGTAAACTTCGACGCCGATCTCGCGGAGACCGCAACACAAGAGCCGCCCCTGCGTCGCCAGGCCGGCCGCCGATGGCGGGTATTCGGTCAGCACAAGCACTTTCACGTCTGTTGCTTCCGCGGTCCGGTGCGCTTTGCCGCTGCTTGTGGCGAGTCAAAGCACCAGAATCCTTCTTCTCGCGGAGTGGTCTGTGCTTCCCAACTGTCGGGGCCAAAACCGTAGAGGTCGGTAATCAACCGGCGCTTCTCGATCCAGACTTCGTCTGTCAGCACATCCCGCCGATCGGCATCGGCGCGAACCCGAGGCAAATACGCCCGCCCTCCGTCCTCATACGCAAACAGCCACAATCGGCTTGTCTCGACAATGCCCGATCGCCAAAGCTCCACCACGGCCCGGCAACACTCCGCATGCCGGCGGTGCTGTGTATATTCTCCGTTTGGGCCATGGGTCAAAATCAGATCGTAGCTGGCTCGAGCCAGCAGGCGGGCGGCGGCCTCCCGAACCTGCTCGACCGGCAGCGGCGCCTGGTCCGGTCCGTCATCCAGATCCGCCATCTCACCTTGCGCGCCGAAACGTTGCAGAACCCGGCGAAACCTTGGCGCGCGGTCCGAATCGGCCGCTCTGCATAAGGTTACGATGCGCCAAAGAAGCCCGGGGTGGGAAAGGATGTAGCCGCCGCACCAGAGAGTCTCGTCGTCGGGATGGGCGACCACCACAGCAGCCCGAATCCGAGGGTCTGACCTGGCCTCATCGAAGGGGATGAGTGTCATTCCTTCCTCTCATTATCTGGCGAACCCGGGCAACAGTTCCCGAAGTCAGGTCACGGCTGCGCTAGCTCGCAGGCTCGTCGCTGCTGGAGCGCTGATTCCGCGCGCGCGTTTGCTGCGGGTGCGGAATTCGTAGCGTTGAATCTCGACAACGATCAAGTGATCCTGTGAGGAGACCGTACGCCCGACAAGGCACAGTTTCAGGCCTACATTGTTGTCGAGTCGCACAGGCCAGACGATGGAGATTTCCACTTTGCTCTGCTCTGGCAGATAGTCGGCGCACTCAAACTGCACACAGGCACTCGAGAGTCTGACCGTACGGCCGCGTCCGGCCTTGACGGCTCTCCCGCGGTCCAGCAGTCGGTATTCCAGATCGATCGTCAGGGGATAGGAGTGGGGCGTCGTAAATCGCAAGCTTACATGAGCATACGATTTCTGGCTCGCCCAGACTGTTCAAAATTGACCATTTTGGGAAATATGGCAGACGAACTGCGTGTCCCTAGCAATCCCCCTCGTAGCCGAGCCGGGCTGCGTCGTGTAGCCGGCGCTTGATGCCCAGATAATCGGCGTGGGCACTATTCTCAGCAATCTCTTGGGACGCTAGCGTCAGGCGCTCCACGAAGGGGAGGGGCCCCGGAGTGCACTTCGCCAGCATGACCGCCGTTTTCTCAGCCTGGTCGAAGTAGGCGCGCATCGCTGCGACACCGCTGGTGTGGAGATCGATAAATTCCGCGTGACTCATTCGATGCCTCGTTACTATACAGCGCGCTGATCGCAATCCCGACGCCGGAATATCGGCGGTTGCACGGGTATATCCAAACTGGCCAGTCTGTCGATCTGGCTGGTTAAAGCCAGCGTGTGCCGCGAACCGATGAGAACCCCCGCCGGGGACAAATCCAATCTGAGCCACAGAAAGAGCAGGCTGCTAACGGCATACGGTCATTCGCCCAAATGCGGTCAACCTCCGCACAGCCGGGTGCGGCAGGACGAAATGGACGAATGGCACTGTTCGTGCTTGCCTTGGCAGCAGGGCGGAGTCTGCCGCCGATTATGCCACGACTGACCGGCCCGAAAATCAAAACGGAACGGCTCAAGCGAGTCCCGTCCAACGGGCGCGCACGATCCACCCCCGAAGCCCCCAGTATGCTGCCGCGCCGGTTCCGGCGGTTCTTCGGCCGCCTGGGGCCCGGTCTGATTACGGGCGCCGCGGACGACGATCCCTCCGGAATCTCCACTTACTCCGTAACAGGCGCGTCATTCGGGTATGCGCCGCTGTGGACCGCTCTCTTCTCCTTTCCGTTGATGACCGCCGTTCAGATGATGTGCGCGCGCCTCGGCATGGTGACCGGCCGCGGCCTGGCCGGCGTGATTCGGGAGCGCTATTCGCGGTGGGTTCTCTGGGGCGCCTGCACGCTGCTGGTCACCGCCAACACGGTCAACATTGGCGCCGACCTGGGCGGCATGGCGGGCGTGACGGAGATGGTGACCGGGATCAAGAGCCTCTACTGGACCCCCGTCTACGCGCTGCTCATTGCCTCCTTTCTCATCTGGTCGTCGTATTACGCGGTCGCCCGGATCTTCAAATGGCTCACCCTGGTGCTGTTTGCCTACGTTCTGGCCGCATTTCTGGCCAAACCCGATTGGGCCGCCGTGATTCATTCGACGCTGGTTCCACACGTCGAATGGTCCGGCCGGTATTGGGCCACGCTGGTCGGAATCTTCGGGACCACGATTTCTCCCTACCTCTTCTTTTGGCAGGCCTCGCAGGAAGTGGAAGAAGAGCGGGAACACGGAAAGCTGACCGTGGAAGCCCGCTCGGGCGCGACGGCTGCTGAGCTACGAAAATCCCGAACCGACGTCGTCACCGGGATGTTGTTTTCGAATCTCATCATGTACTTCATCATCCTGACGACCGCGGCAACGCTTCACGCACACGGCAAAACGACGATCGCGACCGCGCGGGATGCGGCGGAAGCGCTTCGCCCGCTGGCCGGGAATGGCGCGTACTGGCTGTTTACTCTGGGCTTGATCGGTGCGGGCATGCTCGGCGTGCCGGTGCTCGCCGGCTCGAGCGCGTATGCCGTCTCCGAAGCGGCGGTGTGGCGCGGATCGCTGGCCGATCGCCCGCGCCTGGCCCGCGGGTTCTACGCCGTGATCGCGGTCGGTCTCCTGCTCGGACTCGGTCTCGACTACGCCGGCATCAATGCGGTGGCCATGCTGTTCTGGGCGGCGGTTCTGAACGGAGTGCTGGCTCCGCCGCTGATCGTCATCGTGCTTCTTCTCACCAGCAGCCGCCGGGTGATGGGGAATCGCTTGAACCCTCCATGGCTCAAGGGGCTCGGATGGATTACCGTAGTTGTGATGACTGCGGCAAGCATTGCGATGTTCGTCACCTGGAAATAGACCGGCGCGGGATCGTAGCTAAGGCAGGAGTGATCGTGGACCACACTAGCTCAGATGCGCTGGTATTCCTTGGCGCGACCGGCGATCTCGCTTATAAACAGATCTTCCCGGCGCTTCAGGCAATGGTGAAGCGCGGCCACCTCGCGGTCCCCGTGATCGGAGTGGCGAAAGCCGGGTGGAACCTCGAACAATTCCGGCAGCGGGCGAAGGACAGCTTGGAAAAGCACGGGGGAGTGGACGCGGAAGCCTACGCGAAACTCTGTCGCCTTCTGCGTTACGTCGACGGAGATTATGAAGATCCTCGTACTTTTCAGCAGGTGCGCTCCGAACTCGGGAACGCGCAACACCCGGTCCACTACCTGGCAATTCCACCCAAGCTGTTCAGCCTGGTCGTCAAACAACTGGAAGATTCGGGTAGCGCCCACGGAGCCCGGGTCATTCTGGAAAAGCCCTTTGGGAGGAACCAGGAGACGGCCCGGGAACTCAACCAGATCCTGCACGCGGCCTTTGACGAGGACCATATTTTCCGGATCGACCACTACTTGGGAAAATTAGCGGTGCAAAATCTCCAGGTATTCCGATTCTCGAACCTGGTGCTGGAGCCGGTCTGGAATCGGAATTTCGTGGAGTGCGTGCAGATCACCATGGCGGAGAATTTCGGCGTGGTCGGGCGAGGCGCATTTTATGAAGAGGCCGGCGCGGTTCGCGATGTGATGCAAAACCATTTGCTGCAGGTGCTCGCGAACCTGGCGATGGAGCCTCCGCCGGGCACCACGGACACCGAATCCGTGCGCGACGAGAAGGTCAAAGTGCTGAAGGCCATCCGGCCGCTCCAGGAAAACGACATCGTGCGGGGCCAATTCAAGGGCTATCGCGCGCAGAAGGGAGTGGCTCCAGACTCCAAAGTGGAGACGTTCGCTGCTGCCCGGCTCTTCATCAATTCCTGGCGATGGCAGGGCGTGCCCTTTTATCTCCGGACCGGAAAGAACCTGCCCGTGACCTGCACCGAAGTGCTTGTGAGATTCAGGCAAGTGCCGGCCATTTATTCCGATCAGCCGCCGCCGGCGAACTATTTCCGCTTTCGGCTCAGCCCCGAAGTGACCATTGCGATGGGCGCGGTGATCCGGTCTTCGGGAGAGCCTATGGCGACGGAGCAGGTGGAGCTTCTGGTTTCCCACGAGCCGACACCGGCAGAGCTGGAGCCGTATGAATTGCTGCTCGGGGATGCGATGAAAGGAGACGCCTTTCGATTCGCGCGGGCCGACTATGTCGACGAGGCATGGCGGATCGTGGATCCTATATTGCAGTCCGATGGGGCGGTCTACGAATATGATCCGCACACTTGGGGGCCAGCCGAAGCCGACCGCATCGTCGACGGTCAGGGCTGGCACAATCCGATGGCCAATGGGGTGCGGCGCTGACCGCCCTATCGCGTCAGCACGTGCGCGCCGGGCACGTTCCGGCTAGAGGTCGCGGCCACGGTCTCGGAAATTTCTTAGCGCCCCCGACCGGAAGTCCACTCTGGACGGAATCGCATGACTGACCACAACCTGACATTTGGCGGCTCGGTTGTTGCGACAAGGGAAAGCGCCCAGGCATGCAATACCGGGTTGCAATTCCCACGACGGAAGGCGTAGACTGAGATTGGCGAACAAAAGGCGAATATATGGCCCGCCGTTCCGATCCACCGCCGCCCGATCCTCCACTCACCCGCCAACAGCTTGCCGATCTGCGGGCGCAACTCTCGCGCATGAGCATGACGGCGCTTTATGACGCGTACTTCGCGGCGTGGACGCGGTGCAAGATGGAGAGCGGCGGCAAGCCGCCCAAGGCGCGATTTGTGCAGGAGCTGGTGCAGGCTTGGCGTCAGTTGAGGAGGATGGCGTAAGCTCGAATCCGTGCGACTGAGGACAGTTGCCTGGTGAGCCCGGCCGGCGGGGAAGCATCCGCACTGAAGTATCTCCCGGATTCAGCTACTCTTGCCATGGCTGGCAGTTCATTGGAGCGCCGACACCAGAAAGTGGGAGGTGAGCGGGTAAGCTACCACCCTGCCAGCCTTGGTTTAGGCGGATCTCCGTTCGGGCTGCTTCCTACCAAAAATACGTCGCCACCACTTTCGGCGACGAGGGCGAGCCTGAGATCACTTTCACGTGCAAAACCAGCTCGAGGTTTTTTTTCTGCCAGCCGGCGGGAGCGCCGTGAAGGGCTTCGGCCAGCAACTCCGGCTGGGTAATGAGGTCGGCCGCGGCCTCGGTCCCGTACTGGGTGATGCCGGCTACCTCCACCAGCATGGCGTGCGTGTCCGGATGAAAGACGCGCGTCACGATGGCGTAGTCCTCGCCGGTGTGGCGGTCGGCCGGCAGATTGGGCAGCGACCACTGCGTGGGATTGCCATTGTCGGTAATGCCGATCGGTTGCCGGGTGGTGTCGATGAAGTAGCGCATCTCGCGGCTGATTTCGCGCCAACGCGTGTAGGAGTAGCCCACCAGGATGGCCGGGCCGTTGCGAAGATCCTCGAAGGAAAGGTCATTGCCGACTTTCAATCGGTAGGCACGGCCTTCGCGCGCCAGCATCGCGCTCAGTTTCGAGATCGCGACGAGGTCTCCTCCGCCCACGAACTGATCCGTGAGCTCGACGAAATCTTTGGGCTGCGGTGACGGATTGGTATCCGGATTGAGACGATACACGGGCACGTACGCGGCCGACAGCAACACCGGTGTGTTGCCGGTGAGAACCGGAGCCCACAACTGATCGAGCAGAGTGTTGCCCGGCCGGCCGCGCCACCAGATAACCCCGGCCGCCAAAAAGCAGAGCAGGGCGGCCAGCCCCACCAGCCGCGGACCGATGTGCACCCGCACGGCGCGCGGCGGTTGTTCGGCTGGAGCCGCCGGCGGTTCGGAGACGCGCGACGGTTCGGACGGCGGCACGGCGACCGGCGCCGCGCGAAACTCCGGCACATAGGCGCCTAACGGCAATTCAATGCGCACGCGGTCGTGGAGGCCCTCGTCGGAGTAGTACAGGCCGAGACGCTTGCGCACTTCGCTGGCCTTGACCCGAACCGTGGCATCTTCGCTCGGGTCGTAGCCGGTCGAGCGGCCGAACACTTCGATTCCAATCGTTCGTTCCTTGAGGAATTCGGCCTGGCCGTTCAGGGTGTGCTCGACGATATAACGAAGAAAATCCTGGCTGCGTTTGCTGGTGCGAAACTCGTGGCTGGCCAGGACGCGACTCAATGCCTCACGCACCGCCTCTTCGGACCAAGGCGGACCGTGCGCGGCGGAGACCCCCGGAGACTGACCCTGCGCCATTGTGCCCTCATTTTAGCGCGGCAACGCCTTGAAACCTATTGCGTTCCTTCAGGTAACGAACCTGCTCATAACGGCTGTAAACCGTTCGGAACTGGACAGGCCGCTCGGAAACATTCGACGATGAGGAGTGGGAGAGCTATGTCCGCGCAGATCTCAGTGTCTCCGAAATTGCGGCCGCCGTTGGACGCGGAATTCGTTCCGGCTTCACTATGGAATCGTGAGTATCGAGCGGCCGCGGCGGGTGGCGGCGGGTCCAGGCTGGCTTTGGCGCTGGAACGCAGCGACGGCTCTGTCTCCGTCTTCCGGACCACGGTTCTACCGCTATCCGGCCCGTACGGCGCCCTCACCCGGCGCTATGTCGAGCGCCTGTTGAAGTTCCTGCTGTGGCAGAGGGGCGGATACCGGCTCACGGTGGGCGGGGACGAACGGATGGCCGATCTCATTGGCTCGGTTTATGCGCCCGGCGGCCCTCGCGATTTCGACCGCCGGTTTATGGGCCACCGCGTTTATGGCCGCGCATTTGAAATCCGGCGCACGAGTTTTGAGAACGCGCCGGAGGAGAAGGAGGCGGCGGCGCGGCTGGGCCGCCATTTGGATGGATACCGCATCGGGTTCGATCTCGGTGCGAGTGACCGCAAGTGTGCCGCGGTGGTCGATGGCAAAGTGATTTTCAGCGATGAAGTGCCGTGGAATCCGAGCGCGCAAAGCGATCCGCAATATCATTTCGACGGAATTCACGACTCGCTGAAGCGTGCCGCGGCCCGGTTGCCGCGCGTGGACGCGATCGGCGGCAGCGCGGCGGGTGTGTACGTCAACAATGAAGTGCGGGTGGGTTCGCTCTATCGCTCGGTGGCCGCGGACCAATTCGAACGCCGCGTCCGGCGTTTGTTTTTCGAATTGCAGGAGACTTGGGGTGGCGTTCCGTTTGAAGTCGTGAACGATGGCGAAGTCACCGCGCTGGCTGGCTCGATGGCTCTCGAAGACAATGCGGTGCTGGGAATCGCCATGGGAAGCAGCCTCGCCGCGGGTTTCGTCACGCCCCAGGGCAACATCACGAACTGGTTGAACGAACTGGCGTTCGTGCCGGTTGATTATCGTGAGAATGCGCCCGTCGACGAGTGGTCGGGCGATAAAGGCGTCGGAGTACAATATCTTTCGCAGCAGGCAGTGGGGCGTCTGCTGGAGCCGGCGGGGATTGTGTTGCCGCAGGACCTGGCGCTTCCCGCGAAGCTCGAACAAGTGCAGAAACTGATGGCGAGTGGAGACCCGCGCGCACGCCGGATTTACGAAACCATCGGCGTCTATTTTGGGTACGCAGTTGCCGGTTATGCCGATTTCTACGAGATCCACAACCTTCTGGTGCTGGGACGGGTGCTGACGGGCGAAGGAGGCGAACTGATCTTGTCGACCGCCCGCCGCGTTCTCGAAGGCGAGTTTGCCGAGTTGGCCGAGCGCATCCGTTTTCATGTGCCTGATGAGACGCAGAAGCGGCACGGTCAGGCGATCGCTGCCGCCAGTCTGCCCGCGATTCACGTTGAGGAGAGAGTTCATGCGTTTTCATAACGCCGGCGCCGATGTGTTCATCCCCGACGGCCTGGATCCGGAGGCCGCGCTGGCGCGCACCACGCATCTCTGCATTGCCGCCCACCAGGATGACGTCGAGATTATGGCGTATCACGGCATCGCGCAGTGTTTCGGACGGCAGGACCGGTGGTTCTCCGCCGTGGTGGTGACCAACGGCGCGGGCAGCGCCCGTAGCGGCATTTATGCCGGCTACACCGATGACGAAATGCAGAGAGTCCGCTTGAAGGAGCAGCGCAAGGCGGCCTATGTGGGCGAGTACGGGTTCCAGGCGCAGCTTGGCTATTCGAGCGCACAGGTGAAACATGCCGGCGAAGACGGACCAGTGGAAGATCTCAAGCAAATTCTGCTGGGGGCGCGGCCTGAAATTGTCTATCTCCACAACCTGGCGGATAAGCACGACACCCACATCGGGGTAGCGCTGCGGGCGATCGCGGCCCTGCGCGCGGTTCGCGATCAGGTTCGTCCCCAGAAGGTTTACGGCTGTGAGGTCTGGCGCGACCTGGACTGGCTTCCGGACGAGGACAAGCAAGCGCTGCCGGTTTCGGCGCGGTCCAACGTGGCGGCAGCCCTGGTGGGAGTCTTCGATTCACAGGTGAGCGGGGGAAAACGGTACGACCTCGCCACTGCCGGCCGGCGGTTGGCGCATGCCACTTACCATGCTGCGCACGCGACCGACCAGGAGAGCGCTCTGAGCTTCGCCATGGATCTGACGCCGCTCGTTGAAAAGCCCGAGCTGCCGGTGAGCGATTACATTTTAAGCTTCATCGACCGGTTCCGCGCGGACGTGGACAAGCGGCTGAAAGTGGCTGCAAACACAGCACGTTCCGGCGCGTAACGAACTCGCCCATAACCCCTCCGCAACCGTTGTGAACTAGACGCACCCGTTCTGGCGGCTCCACTATGAGCCCGTGAGCGTATGCGACTGACCGGGCTCGACTGGTGCTGGATCGGCCTGTACTTTCTGGGCAATCTGGCGATCGGCCTCGTTTACCGGGCGCGCGCCGGCAAAAGCGTCAGCGAATACTTCTTATCCGGCCGCAATGTGCCGTGGTGGCTGGCGGGCACTTCGATGGTAGCCACCACGTTCGCGGCCGATACCCCGCTCGCCGTCACCGGCATGGTGGCTCGCGGCGGGATCGCCGGCAACTGGCTGTGGTGGAGCTTCGTAGCCGGCGGCATGCTCACCGTATTCTTTTATGCCAGGCTGTGGCGCCGCTGCGGCGTGATGACCGACATCGAATTCGCCGAAGTGCGGTACGCCGGCAAGCCGGCCGCATTCCTTCGCGGTTTTCGGGCGCTCTACCTGGGCATTCCGGTCAACTGCATCATCCTCGGCTGGGTCAACCTGGCGATGGTCAAGATCCTGATGCTGGCGCTTGGCCTCACGCGGCTGGAGGCGCTGCTGGTGGTGCTCGGCATGATCGCGCTCACTTCGGTGATCTCGACCCTATCCGGTCTGTGGGGTGTGCTGGTCACCGACCTGTTTCAGTTCGTCGTCAAGATGACGATGGTCACGGTTCTGGCGGTGGTGGCCGTCCAGGCCACCGGTGGCATGCACGCGATGAAACTGAAGCTGATGCTCCTCGACCAGGGCAAGCGCGGATCAGTGCTGAACTTCATCCCCGATTTCGATTCGGCCTGGATGCCGATGACGACATTCCTGGTCTACATATCTCTGAACTGGTGGGCCACCTGGTATCCGGGCGCGGAGCCCGGGGGCGGGGGTTACATCGCTCAGCGGATGTTTTCGGCTAAAGACGAAAAGCACTCGCTGCTGGCAACGCTCTGGTTCAACATTGCGCATTACGCCATCCGGCCCTGGCCGTGGGTATTGGTGGCGCTGGCCTCGCTGGTGCTCTTTCCCCATCTGCAGGATCCCGAGACCGGATATGTCCGGGTGATGATCGCCTACCTGCCTGCCTCGCTGCGGGGGATGATGCTGGCGGCGTTCGCGGCGGCTTACATGTCCACCATTGCGACTCAGTTGAACTGGGGCGCCAGCTACATCGTCAACGATTTCTACCGCAGATTCCTGCGTAGTGCCGCGGCGGAAACGCATTACGTGGCTGTTTCGCGATGGATGACGGTGCTGCTCACGGTAATTTCGGCGGTGGTGACATTTTATCTTGAGTCGATTGCCGGAGCTTGGAAGCTGCTGATCGTCACCGGCGCCGGAACCGGTCTGGTACTGCTGCTGCGCTGGTTCTGGTGGCGCATCAATGCCTGGAGTGAAGTTTCGGCGATGGCTGCGGCGTTTGTGACTTCTTTGATTCTCCAAACCGCCGGCCGGATGGATAGCGATCGGCCGCGCGACTTCGCCTGGATCATGATCATCACCGTCGCCGTGACCACGGCGGTATGGCTCGCGGTCACGTTTCTGACGAAGCCCGAGTCCGATCAAACACTGGTTAAGTTTTATACGCGCGCGCGGCCGTCGGCCGTGGGCTGGGCGCCGATCGCGCGGCTCGTTCCGGAAATTCGCGGCTCCGGCGACGGATGGTACAGCGCGCTTGATTGGATCAGCGGCTGCGCGCTGATCTACGGGGCTCTGTTCGGGACCGGCAAGATCCTGCTCGGCGACTGGGCTGCCGGCCTATCGCTGTTCGGCCTGGCGCTGGCCGGAGGCGCGGTGGTCTGGTGGGACCTTTCGCGCCGCGGATGGAGCTCGGTGGTGCAATAGCGTATGCCGATCATTCGTTGGCTGCTCATTTCGGCGCTGGTGAAGGCGGCCTCGGCCACTCCGCTGCTGATGCCGATGCCATCAAGGGTAACGGAGACCGGAGGGCATCTCGCCATCAATTCCGGTTTCCACGTAGCGATTGCCGGTTACTCCGATGCGCGCCTGGAGGCGGCAGTGGCCCGCTTTGCTTCGCGAGTCGCACGCCAGACCGGGCTTCCGCTCTCGCCCGGCGAAGGCGCCGCGCTGCGCATCGTCTGCCAGGAAGGCGGGAGTGAGTATCCTGCGTTGAGTGAGGACGAGTCGTACCGGCTCGAAGTAAATTCGAACGGCGCCTCGTTAGAAGCCAAGTCTGTTCCCGGCATCCTCCGAGGCCTGGCCACCTTCGCTCAATTGATCGTTCCCGGGCGGACCGGTTTCGAAGTTCCTGCCGTCCGGATTGAAGATCACCCGAGATTCCCGTGGCGCGGGCTGATGCTGGACGTGGCTCGGCACTGGATGCCGGCCGCCGTGATCAAGCGCAATCTCGACGCAATGGCGGCCGTGAAGCTCAACGTCCTGCATTGGCATTTATCGGACGATCAGGGCTTCCGGGTCGAGAGCAAGCGCTATCCACGCCTGCAGCAGTATGGCAGCGAGGGCCACTTCTACACGCAGGCGCAGGTGCGCGAAGTCATCGCCTATGCCCGCGATCGCGGCATTCGGGTGGTGCCGGAGTTCGATATGCCCGGGCATACCACGGCCTGGTTTGCCGGCTATCCCGAACTGGCGAGCGCTCCCGGTCCTTATGCGATCGAGCGCAAGTGGGGCATTTTCGAGCCGGTGATGGACCCCACCCGCGAGGGGAATTACGCGTTTCTCGATGGATTGATCGGGGAATTGGCCGATTTGTTCCCGGATCCCTATTTCCATATCGGCGGCGACGAAATCGAAGACAGGCAGTGGAGGCAATCGCCTCCCATTCAAAGCTTTGCGCGGGCGCACCAGATGACGTCGAGCCTCGACTTGGCCGCATACTTTACTGGACGTGTTCAGAAAATCCTGAAACAGCACGGCAAAGTAATGGTCGGCTGGGACGAGGTGTTACAACCCGGCTTGGCCGAGGGTACGGTAATCCAGTCGTGGCGCGGGCAGGCTTCGATGGCGGACGCGGCCGCCAGGGGTTATCGGTCACTGCTCTCATTTGGCTACTACCTGGATCACCTGAAGCCCGCAAGTGCGCATTACGCCGTCGACCCCGTTGACGGGATCGCGCCGGAACTGGCAGGGCGGGTTCTGGGCGGGGAAGCCTGCATGTGGTCGGAATACGTGAGTGCCGAGACCGTGGATTCGCGGATTTGGCCGCGGCTGGCGTCGGTCGCTGAACGCTTTTGGTCGCCGCGCGAAGTGACGGACGTCGAATCGATGTACACCCGCATGGAAGCGGTCAGCCGCTCGCTGGAATGGACCGGATTACGGCATCGCTCGGCGGCGGGGCCGATGCTCGAGCGATTAGCCGGCGCCGGTCCGGTGCAGCCGTTGCGGGTGTTAGCCGATGCTTCCGAGGCGCTGGGGATCGAAGGCCGCCGGGGCGCGCGGGCATATTCGAGCGTCGTGCCTTTGAACCGCTTTGTGGATGCAGTTGCTCCAGAAAGCGAGTCCGTACGCCGGTTGGAGCAGGATGTCGCCCGGATACGGAATGACGGCGCGGCTGCCGCGGAACTGCGCAGCACATTCACCTCATGGGCGGGCAATGAGGCGCAGGTTCAATCGCTGGCGGACGGCAACTCATTGCTGACCGAAGTGGTCCCGCTTGCCCGGAGTTTGTCTTCGGCGGGCGGGATCGGGCTGCGCGCGCTGGAGTATTGGGAGAAACATCAGCCGGTTCCTGCCGGCTGGGCGGCGCAGGCGCAGCAGCAACTCGATCAATTGGAGCAGCCGATGGCGGAAGTCCGGCTGGCGGCGGTGCGGCCCGTGCGCCTGCTGCTGGCTGCAATCAGACGGCAACATCCTGAAAAAGCGGGCGTTCGATGCGGTAACGAACCTTTCTGTAACGGGACCACAACGGTTGTGAACTGGACATTCGGGAGCATCCGGCACAACATCACGCTGAACAACAGTGCTTTGGGTGGCCAGAGCGGAGTACGTTAACAGCGAACGGGAGAGGAAAGAAGTGAGGTCATTTATGAGAAAGAGCGATTCTCAGCGAAACGGCCGGATCGGGCGCCTGCTAATTGTCTCGCTAGTACTGGCGCTGATTGCGGTGTGGATACCGGTCGCGGCGGCCCAGGAAGTAACGGCCGCGATCACCGGCAAAGTAACGGATCCCTCCGGAGCGGCAATCGCCGGAGCTTCGGTCACCGCCCGGGATGTCGACCGCGGCACGGTGTTGAAGACGGAAACCAACGAGGAAGGCATATTCAATCTGCCGCGCGTGCCGATCGGCAACTACGAAGTGCGCGTGGAGGCGAACGGTTTCCAAACCGCCGTGCGGCCGCCATTCGATCTCGTTTTGAACCAGGTCGCGCGGCTCGATTTCGCGATGGTGCTGGGCCAGGTTTCGCAGACACTCGAAATCACCAGCGCGGTTCCGCTGCTGCAAACGGAAACCACGCAAGTGGGCACGGTGATGCAGGCGAGCGCGATTGCCAACCTGCCGCTCGAGACGCGGAACTACAACCAGCTGACCCTGTTGGTGCCGGGTGCGGTCTCGATCAGCCCCGCCGCGTTCAACACGGGACAGAAGAACTTCAATGCCGGCCGCGCCAACTTGAACGGCAATCGGGAACAGGCGAATTACTACATATTGGATGGCGTGGATAACAATGAGTTCGTCAACAACGGCGTGGCCTATGTGCCGAGTGTCGACGCAATCGGCGAGTTCAACGTGATTACGAACAATCCGAGCGCGGAATTCGGCCATTTTTTGGGCGGGGTGATCAATGCCACGCTCAGATCGGGCACGAATCAATACCATGGCAGTGCATTCGAATATCTGCGCAACGATTTCTTCAACGCCAACGAGTGGTCGAACAACTTCAACGGCTTGCCCACGCCGCGTCAGCGGTGGAACGAATATGGCGGCACGTTCGGCGGGCCGATCAAGAAAGACAAGTTGTTCTTCTTCGCCGATTTCCAGGGCTCGCGTTTCGAATTGCCGGCGACTCCGCATCCCGTGACGACGTTCACCAGCGGCGAAGTGAACGGAAACCTGAGCGACCTCGGCATTGCGCTGCATTATCCCGGTACCACCGTAGCCATGCCCGCGAATCTGACGCAGGCCACGGTCTGTGGAGCCGGACAGAGGATGGGTGTCGATCCGTGCATCTCACGAATCAGCCCGACGGCTTTGAAGATTGCCGGCGCGCTGCCCAAGCCGGACCTTCCCGGACTGCCCGGAAGCAATGGCACGCGCGACAACCTGAACAACATGCAGTCGCAATACACGCATGCCAACCAGGGCGATATCAAGGCCGACTGGATGCCGACGCAGAGCGACCGGTTCTTCGCGCGCTATTCACAGATGCACAACGAGCAGCCGCTGGTGAATTCGGAGGTGTTTCAATACAGCAGCAATGGCGGCAATCTCTTCCCCATCCAGCAGGCGGTGCTCGGTTACACGCGGACGGTCAATCCGCGCCTGGTGAACGATTTTCGATTGGGCATGACCTATTTTCCGGCGGAAGCCAATATTCAATCGCTGAGCACCAATGCCGGGGCCAATCTGATTCCGGGCCAGCCCACGCCCTACCTGCCAGGCTTGTATTTCGCCGGCGCTCCGCTGGGCGGCCAGAACAATGGTCCCTTCGCGTTCGGCACCGTGGACGGCCTGGAGTTTTTCCACCAGACGGCGATCCACGTGTCTGACACGGCGATCTGGAGCCATGGCGCGCATTCGGTCAAATTCGGCTTCGAGTTCATCCGCTATCGCAACAACTATATCCCCGCGACCAGCAACGACGGGGCCGCCGGACAGATCGGTTTTACCGGAACTTTTACAGGCAACGCGGAAGCCGATTTCTTCCTCGGCTTGCCCTCGTATATGGGTTACGGGCTCGGGTACAGCGGCACGGTCGGCCAGCGCAATAATGCGATCGGCGCATTCGCCCAAGACGACTGGCGCATCACGCCGCACGTGACAATCAATTATGGACTGCGCTGGCAGCTTTTCACTCCGATCTACGAAGTGCACGACCGCATGACGAACTTCGGGATGTACAGCGGACAGATCATGCTGGCCGGCGTGAACGGCAACAGCCGCGCCCTTTACAACCAGTACAACGGAATCGCGAATTTCCTGCCGCGCCTGGGGATTGCCTGGAGTATCGACGAGAAAACGGTTGTCCGTACGGCATTCTCCCGATCGAGCTTCCAGGAAGGCACCGGCGAATTTAACCGGCTCGCCACCAACGCGCCGTGGAACACTTCATTGGTAGGGCAATGGGGCGGCGTTCCCGGCACCAACGGGGGCATTCCCGCGAACCAGATCACGCTGGACCAGGGTTTCGCTGCTCTTGGCGCGGCAGGCGCGCCGTGCACACCGGCCAATGTGACCTCAGCGCCGGCGTCCTGCTTCGCCGGAGTCCGGCTGCACGCTACTGATCCGAACTACCGGCCGGCGGTGTCGAACCAGTGGAGCCTGAGCATCCAGCGGCAGATCGGGAGTTCCTTTACTGCGCAGGCGGCGTACGTGGGCCAGCACAGTGATCATATTGCCGCCATCTACAATATGGGCCAGAATATGTTGCTGCCGAACGGGACAGCGGTTCCTGGACCTTACCTGGCCGGCAATCCGACCCTGGTGGCCAACAACACCAGCGCGCAGAGACGTCTCAATACCTCTACCGCGATCCAGAATTACAACGCGCTCCAACTCATGGTGCAGCAGCGTCTCAGTAAAGGATTGGCATTCGGCGGCAATTACACCTGGTCGAAGTGCCTGACCAACAATCAGGGTTACTATGGCCGTTATGGCAATGCCGCCGTGGCGCAAACCACGGCCGACGTCTCGTTCCAGTCCTACGTCTACAATCTTCACCTCGACTACGGACTATGCGACGCGGACGTCACGAGCGTGTTCAGCGGCTATCTCAACTACGATCTGCCGTTCGGGCGCGATCGCGCTTTCGCCAAGAGCAGCAACAAGGTGGTGAACGCGATCATCGGTGACTGGCGCTATGACGCGATCCTGACCGCGCACGGCGGGTTTCCCATTTCGATGATCCAGTTCGGCTATGATCCGACGGGAGCGTACTTTCAGCCGCGGCCGAACTGCAACGCCCCGTCTCATGCCACGCCGTACAAGAACTTCGTCGGCGGCGGCTATATCTGGTTCGATCCGACCACCATGTCGATTCCGACTTCCGGGCTCGGCACATGCGGGATTTCGACCGAACGCGGCCCTGGCTTGAAACAGATCGATATGAGCCTGGGGAAGAAATTCCGGATTACGGAACGGCAGGCCGTCGAGTTCCAATTCCAGGCGATAAACGCGTTCAATACGCCGATCTTCGGCGTGAACGGCTATTCGACTGACATCCTCCCCGGCGACTTCACGCCTCAGCGCTACACGTCGGACGTAAACTACCAAAGGAATGCCCCGACGGGCGTGGTGAACACCTCGCTGGGCGCGCGGAACCTGCAGTTTGCTCTGAAGTATACGTTCTAAGTCTTTCCCCTTCTGATGGCGGACCGGCATTCGCTGGTCCGCCCTTTTTGCCTCCGGCATTTCCGCCCACGCCTTCGCGCGCAACCAGCCCCAAGGTGTCGTTAACTTTTGAAGTTGTCGTATTTTTGTTCGAGCCTCATCGCATTTCCGTCAGCTTTGTGGGCCCCTTAGAACCTTTCCCACGCCCAGTACCGACCTGAAACCCATGAGAATTGAATGACTACTTTTGGTTAGGGTAAGGTCGCAAGTATGAAGAGCGCTACAGTGGTTCCGGTTCTAGTCATCCTCCTATGTTTTCTAGCTTCGGCGTCGCCGGCTACCTTCGTCACCATTGATTTTCCCGGTGCCATTTACACGACTTTAAACGGCGGCCCCAATCCTTCCGGAGATGCCGTGGGGACGTATATCGATGCAGCCAAGAAGAGTCACGGGTTCCTGTTCTCGCACGACGGTGAATTCAAAACGATCGATTTCCCCGGAGCCGCGCAGACTGCGCTTAACGGATCAATCAATGCGGAGGGCGACATCGTCGGCCAATACACGGATAACAGCCAGGTCACACATGGGTTCCTTCTGGCGGGTGGAACGTTCACCACGATCGACTATCCGGGAGCAACGTTTACCTCGTTGGGGGGGATCAACCCAAGACGAGAGATCGTCGGTACATACTGCCTCGGAAGCCAATGCGGAGTGTTCACGTACAACGAAGGAAAGTTCGATCCGGTAACGATATCGAACGGCGTTTTGTCATGGGGCGTCGCGGTCAACCCCTCGGGCACCCTGTTCGTGAGTTGCGTCATCAACGGTAAGACTCATGCCTGTGTGATTGATCGGGGGCAAACCACCATGGTGGATTACCCGGGGGCACTGGGCACTTCAGCCGGAGCCGAGGATGCGGCGAACGATCTGGCGGGGGCTTGGACCGATGCACAATTTCATACACACGGTTTCATGGAAAGGCGGGGCGTTTTCACATCATTTGATCCGCCGGGATCCACCTTTACGTATGCCAGCGGGATTAGAGAAGATGGCACCGTCATCGGGCAATATTACGATTCGGCCGGCAAGAGCCATGGTTTCATCATGAGCCTTCCTCTACCCCGTCGCCGCGCTTTTGATGAGCGGCTCAATATTCCCGAGCCGGGATTTGGCGAGCAGAGCGAATAACACCTAACAGAAGTCGCCGCACCGCTTTATTACGGCCGCCCGGAGCCCACCCCCCTTTGACACCGGTTCACGCCGCATGTACGATTTCGGCGTGACCAAGTTGATGGGACTCGCCCTTGTGGGCGGTCTGCTTACGATTTCCGCGGCCGGCCAGGCTTACAAAGCTCCGCGCACCGCGGATGGCAAACCGAATTTGAATGGGATCTGGCAGGCCGTAAACTCGGCCGATTGGGACCTGCTAGGCCATGCGGCGGCGCAAGGCCCGGTGTTGTCGTTGGGCGCGGTATTTTCGCGGCCGCCCGGACTGAGCGTGGTGGAGGGGGACGAGATTCCCTATCTGCCGGCGGCGCTCGCCAGGAAGAAGTCCAATCAGGCGGACTGGGTCAAACTCGATCCGGAAGTGAAGTGTTATCTGCCGGGCGTGCCGCGCGCTACGTATCTGCCGTATCCGTTCCAAATCATCCAGTCGCAGAAGACGATTATGGTCGCATACGAATACGCCGGGGCGGTCCGCACCATTAATCTGGAAGCGCCCACGAAGGCCCCGGCCGACAGTTGGATGGGATGGTCCAACGGCCGGTGGGAGGGCGAATCGCTGGTGGTCGATGTCAGCAGCCAAAACGACGAGACCTGGTTCGATCATGCCGGCGATTATCACAGCGACGCGCTGCACGTGATCGAGCGATACACGCCCCGGAGCGCCGATACATTGAATTACGAGGCCACCATCGAGGATTCGAAGGTGTTTTCGCGTCCCTGGAAAATCAGCATGCCGCTCTACCGGCATGTGGAAAAGGACGCCAAGCTTCTGGAATACAAGTGCGTCGAGTTTGCCGAGGAGGTGTTGTACGGTCCTCTGCGCAAGAAGCCCCGCACCAACCCGTAGACCGATAAATAGGAGGCTCGCATGCAATCTCGGCTGCTCCTGGTAACGGCTGCAATCGCGGCATTGTCGTTCGGGCAGGCCGCACGAAAGCCCGGCGCGCCGACGAAGGCGTGGCAAGCACCGCGTACCCCGGATGGGGTCGCGGACATCCAGGGGTTCTGGAACAACTCGACGCTGACGCCACTGGAACGGCCTAAGGCCCTCGGGACGAAAGAGTTTTACACCGAAGAAGAGTTCGCGGAGCTGTCCCGACGAGTGCGCGAAGGAAAGATCGGGGCCGAGGCCGATCTGGGTGCGGCGGCCGAGCAGACGCTGCGCTACGATCTCAGCCTCTATGGATTCGATATCACGAAGGCCACGTTCGCCTCCAACCGCCGCACTTCGCTCATCGTGGGACCGGAAGGTGTGGTGCCGCCGATGCTGCCGCAGGCAAGGAAGAGAAATGCGGATCGCGCGGCTAAGAACAAGGGGCATGAGTTCGACAGCTACGAGAACCGTCCGCTGCAGGAACGATGTATTCTGCTGGGGCAGGAAAGAATCCCCATGCTCAGCGGACCGAATGACAATAACGAATTGCAGATCGTGCAGGGACGGGGCTGGGTGGTGCTCCTCCATGAAATCAATCACGACACGCGCGTCATTCCGACCGACGGGCGCCCGCATATCGCGCAGCGCATCCGTCAATACCAGGGCGACTCCGTCGGCCATTGGGAGGGGGATACGCTGGTGGTGGATACCACGAATTTCATGGATATCGGGAACTTTAGGGGATCGGGCGAAAAACTGCATCTGATCGAGCGCTTCACACGGACCGCCGAAAACACACTGCTCTACGGATTCACAGTCGAGGATCCCGAGACCTGGGCGACACCCTGGACGGCCGAAGTGCCGATGACCCGTAGCGAAGGACCCGTATACGAATGGGCCTGCCACGAGGGGAACACCATGATCTCGACTATTCTCAACGGAGCACGTGTTGCGGAGGCGGAAGCTGCCAAGAAGGGGAAGTAACCAAGAGGGAGAAACGATGAAATATCGGATTGCGCCATGGGCCGCGGTTGCGGCTCTCACTCTCACTGTTATGCTGATCCCGGCGCCTGCCGCCGGGCAGGCATTGGCGACCGCCAAGGCGGGAAAGGTTTGGACCCCGCCGCGAACCACCGACGGCGTCCCGGATTTACAAGGAGTCTGGACCAATAACACGGTCACGCCGTTGCAGCGGCCCAAGGGCCTGGGAAGCAAGGAATTTTATACAGACGCGGAACTGCAGGCGCTCCAGAGCAAAGAGAAGGATCGTCTGGCGAAAAACGAGGAAGAAGGGCTGCCCACCGAGCCGGGCACGGCGGCCGACGTGCACTACGATTTCAGCGAATATGGATTGGACCGGGGACAATCGAAGATGGTCTGGAATCACCGCACGTCGATTATTGTCGGCCCGGAAGGGACGATTCCGCCTCTGACTCCGGAAGCGCGCCAGAGGTTGGCAGAGAAGCGCGCCAAGGCCAAAGGGCATGAATTTGACGGCCCGGAAAGCCGGCCGCTCGGCGCGCGCTGCCTGGTTCGCGAGAATAACGGTCCGCCTCTGCTGCCTACCGCTTACAACAGCAATCTGCAAATCGTACAGGGTCCCGGCTACGTGGTTATCGAAAGCGAAGAGATCCACGATGCGCGAATTATTCCGACCGACGGCCGTCCGCATATTGCCAAAGACGTCCGGCAATGGATGGGAGATTCGGTGGGCCGTTGGGAGGGCAATACGCTGGTGGTCGATACTACGAATTTCACGGACCAGAATCCGTTTGACGGCGCGCAGAACCTCCACGTAACCGAACGGTTCACGCGCGTCGATGACGAGACGATTCTTTATCAGTTCACGGTGGAAGATCCGGGTATGTGGACCAAGCCGTGGTCAGGCGAATTACCGATTACCAGGATTCAAGGGCAGCTTTACGAATACGCGTGCAACGAGGCCAATTACGGTCTCGCGAACACGCTGCGCGGCGCACGGGTGGCCGAGGAAGAAGCCGCAAAGAAAGCAGCAGGCAAATAGGGTAAACTCAATCTCTGACAGGGAGTGACCAATGAGAACGAAGCTATTCGCAGCGATTATTGGCGCCGGCCTGCTGATGGCAGCCGTCCCCGTGTGGGCGCATCACGCGTTCGCGGCGGAGTTCGACCAGAACAAGCCTTTGAAGTTGAAAGGGACCGTCATCAAGTGGGAAGTAAGCAACCCGCACTCCTGGATCCACATGGATGTCAAGGGCGAAGACGGCAAGGATGTGACGTGGATGATCGAAGGCGGGAGCCCCAATAATCTGTACCGGCTCGGCTTCACGAAAGAGTCCCTGCCGCCCGGCGCGGAGATCGTGGTTGAGGGTTATCAGGCTAAGGACGGCTCGACGCGAGCGGTCGGAAAGAACGTCACGTTCGCGGACGGACGCCGCCTGTTCCTGGGCTTGTCCGCGCTCGAAAGCGATCCGAACGGCAAGAAGTAACATCCAGACGCTTGACGGGCCCTTCTCCGGCGAGCCGGCGCTGCGATGCTCCGGCTCGCCAGCAGTCAATCTGGAGCAGCAGGTGACAGCAACCGGTCCGCGGACCGGTGATTTTGGGAACGCCCGAGCTGTGGTTCGCCTCGAGAGCGTTCAGGATGCCTCGCGGCGCCGGCGGCAATGAGTAGTCTCCCTTCGTAACACAAATCCTCGGCATAACCCGATTGGCGCGGGCGCGGGGGGCGCGCCCTCACTGTGTGTATCTTCGGCAGCGTACCATGATAAACATGAGGCGTAGATGAAGAGCCGGTGGGTACTGGTTGCCGGGTTTGGAGGCCTGTTGCTGCTGATGGCCTTCGCCGGCGCCGACATGCTCGGGACGCTGGGGAGCATTCAGGCTTCGAACGATGACATCCGGGACGATTTCGTTCTGCGCACGCACGTGCTGGAACGGATTCGCGGCGATCTCTACGTCTCCGGCACGTACGTGCGCGACTACTTGCTCGAGCCGGAAAGCGGCAAGGCCGAAGGGCACCGTTACAGTCTGGCCGAGACCAAGCAGGACATGGACGCGGCTTTGGCGCAATACCGGCGCCTGCTCACGGTCCAGGAGTCTCAAGCATTTCAACGCTTGACCGGGGAGTTGGCGAGCTATTGGAACGTGCTGGAGCCGGTGTTTCATTGGAGCCCGGAAAAAAGAATGCGCGACGGATTCCCCTTTCTCCGCGACGAGGTGTTTCCGCGCCGCATGGCGATGCTGGGGATCGCCGACCAGATCCGCGATATCGACGAATCGCAACTGAACTCGGCGAAGTTGCTCGGGCAGAAAACCTATTCGGAGTTCCGCAGGCGGCTGAGCATCACGATCGGCCTGACAATCGGAGTAGGGCTGCTGCTGGCGATCTTCTGCGTGCAGAAGATCTGGAAGCTCGAGCGCGAGACCGCGAAGCACTTCCGCGAAATCGAAAATGCCCGCGCGGAATTGCAGCAGCTGTCGGCCCGGCTGCTGGCAGCACAAGAGGAGGAACGCCGTTCGATTTCGCGCGAATTGCACGACCAGGTGGGCCAGGCCCTCACGGGCGTGCTGGTGGAAATGGCCAACCTGTCCACCCTGATTCGCGCGCGCGATTTGGAAGCAGTGAACGGCAAGGCCGGCGAGATCAAGCGCGAAGTCGAGGGCGCTATCAGCGTATTGCGCAACATGGCATTGCTGCTCCGGCCTTCCATGCTGGATGACCTGGGGCTGCTGCCTGCGCTCGAATGGCAGGCGCGTGAAGTCGGGAAGCGCAATGGCATATGGATTAAGGTGGACGCCGAAGAGCTGACTGACGAACTGCCCGAGGAACACAAAACGTGCGTGTACCGGATCGTACAGGAAGCTTTGCACAATATCGTGCAGCATGCGGGAGCGCATAACGTGACGGTGGCGGTGCGGCAGCAGCCGTCCGGCTTGTCGGTCACCGTCCGGGATGACGGCAAGGGATTCGATCCGCGGCGCCAGCGCGGTATGGGACTGCTTGGAATTGAGGAGCGGGTCGGGCACCTCGGCGGCACTCTCACGGTCGACTCAAAACCGGGGCAGGGAACCACTCTGCGCGTCGAGTTGCCGTTGGTCCGCGTGGCGGCATGACGCAAACCCGCATCGTTCTGGCGGATGATCACACTGTGGTCCGCAAAGGCCTTCGCCTGCTGCTCGAAAGCGTTCCGCATTTCGAGGTAGTGGCCGACGCGGCTGACGGACGCCAGGTAGTAGCCTTAGCCGAAGAGCACCGGCCCGACGTCGTGGTGATGGACATCGCCATGCCCATTTTGAACGGCATCGAAGCCGCGCGGCAGATTTCCGCCAGGCTTCCCCAGATCGCAATTGTCTTTCTGAGCATGCATTCCGACGAGGCTTATGTGATTAAAGCGCTGAAGGCCGGCGCGCGCGCGTATCTCCTTAAAGATTCGGCGGAACACGACTTGATCAACGCGGTGAAAGCCGTAAGTGAAGGCAAATCGTTTTTCAGCCCCGCCGTCAGCAAGATGCTGGCCGAGGATTACATGCGCCAGATGCACGAACACGGCGTGGAGGACAGTTTCGAACTGCTCACCACCCGCGAGCGCGAGATCCTGCAGTTGCTCGCCGAAGGCAAGAGCAACAAAGAGGTTGCCGGCATGCTGAACCTAAGCCTCTATACGGTCGAAACGCACCGGAGCAACATCTTTCAGAAGCTGAACCTGCATGGGACCGCGGACTTGATTCTGTACGCCGTGCGCAAGGGCGTCATCACCTGAGGGCCGGCCGCAAACCAGCATAGTGGTGGTTTTCGGCCAGCCGGCCGAAAGCCCGCTTCTCCGTAACGTTCAGCAAAATAGATGTTTGCATTTTGGCCGGGAACGTGCCGTTAGGTTTATGCCCGACGCCGGAAGGGGTGTCAAATGAACGATCCCAGGTTTGGAAGGCCGCCTTCGCGGGCCGTCAGTATTGTCTGCACGCTGCTTCTTGTTCTCTTTCCCGCGGGTGCGCTGCTGACGGCTCAGGCGCCGCCGCCTCAGCCGCTCTCGCCGGAGCAGCTAGACACCCTGGTTGCTCCCGTCGCCCTCTACCCCGATTCGCTGCTCAGCCAGGTGTTCGTGGCCGCCACCTACCCGCTGGAACTGGTGGAAGCCAATCAGTGGCTGCAGCAGAACCGCAATCTGCAGGGGACAGCCCTGGTGAATGCCGCGCAGCAGCAGAATTGGGATGCGAGCGTCCAGGCCCTGGTGGTCTTTCCGGACGTCCTGACTCTGCTCACTTCCAATATTCGATGGACTACGGATCTCGGCAACGCTTTCCTCGCCCAGCAAGCCGACGTCATGAACGCTGTGCAACGCATGCGCGCGCAGGCGCAGGCCGATGGGAAGCTGAGCTCGAATGGGCAGCAGACCGTGACCAATCAAACCGAGGATGGCCGGCCCGTAATCGAGATCGCGCCCGCCAATCCGCAAGTGGTCTACGTGCCGGCCTATGACCCCGCGTACATCTGGGGGCCGCCCGCGTGGGGCTACTATCCGCCGCTTTACTACCCGGCGTATGGTTTTGGATACGATCCCGGCATCTACATCGGAGCGTTCTTCGGAGGCATCGGCTGGGGAGGCTGGGGCTGGGGCCCGAACTGGTTCAATTGCACGATCGTGCAAAATGGGTTCTTCTTCAACCGCTTTGGCTTTGGCCGGTTTCACGAAGGATTTCGAGGCGGCGTATGGGCCCACGATCCGGGTCACCGTCTCGGAGTTCCTTATCCCAGCGCGGGCGTGGCCAGCCGGTTTGCCGGAGCGCGTTTTGCGGGCGGGCAGCAAGGATTCCGCGCTCCGGGCGGTGGGTCTGCCGGGTTCGGCAGCCGCGGATCCGGCCCGATTGCAGGCTCGCGCGCCGACCCCGGCGGCTGGCGGCGTTTTGGCGAGCCTGGCACAGGCGGCCGGAACTTCCAGTCCGGCGTGGTTGGCGGCACGGCGAACCGTTATGCCGCCCAGCCGGTGAACCGCGGCGGCTCGTGGAGCCGCTTCGGAACTCCGAACTCGCAGCCGGCCTATCGATCGGGCCCGGCGTTCAATAACGCGGCCCGCCCTAGCCCGAGCTTTGGCGCAAGCCGGGCCGCGCCCAACTATAATCGAACCCCTGCTTATGGCAGCTATCGGTCAGCCCCGGCTCCGTCCTTCGGCGGCGCTTACCGCGGTGGCGTCGGGGGAGGCAGCCCGGCTCCGTCCTTCGGCGGCTCTTACCGCGGTGGGGGCGGGGGAGGTGGTCCGGCTCCGTCCTTCGGTGGTGCTTACCGGAGTGGCGTCGGGGGAGGCCGCCCGGCTCCGTCCTTCGGTGGTGGCGGATTCCGAAGTGGCGGCGGCGGTTTTCACGCTGGTGGTGGCGGCGGTGTCCGGGGCGGCGGATCTCACGGTGGGGGTGGTGGCGGCGGACATCGCCGTTAGGCCGCCAAAAAAAACCGGCGGCCGAACTGCGCCGCCGGTCTACCTATTTGGGTGTTAGCTACGGCTTTTCAAACTTGGAAGGGTCGATCGGGACGTTGACCTTCACGTCGTTCAGCTTGAACGAGTCTTTGCCGTCCAGCCAGGAGAACGTGTACTGGAACGGGAACTTGATTCCGTTCACGTCGCGATAATCGCCGAAGTCCAGCTGCGTGGGATCGCGGCCGATCGGTGTGGGGCTGTAGCGGACCACTCGTACCAGGTAGCCGGTGTCCCGCTCGAAGTACAGCGTGGCCAGCAGGCCGCGCGGGCCACGCCCCTGTACTACGTTGACGTCCTTTCCATTTACGGTATCCGGCACACCGGCGCGCCAATTCATGAGCGCGGTTTTGATCTGTCCCGGGAACGCCAGTGTCGCGTCGAGTTTTTGGCCGTCCAGCTCGGCGCCGGTAACTTGGAACTCACTCAACAGGCCGCGCGGTGATTTGATCCAGCCGGTGGTGCCGTTGAACACGCGCGTGTTGTTGCCGCGCTCGGGATGCTCTTTGAAATCGATAATGACGGCGCGCTTGTCGGGGGCCTGTCCGAGAATCTGGAACGAGCCGCCGCCGCCGAGGCCTTCGTAGCCGCTGCTGGTGCCGGTCGCGACGAAACTCTTTAACGTGGCCAGTTTCTGCGCCCCGCCCACGGCTTGGATGTACTTGTCGAGAATCTGCGTAGCCGTCGGCAATCCCTGGCCGCCCGGAATCACGATGTCGGGCTGCTCGGAGTTGGGCGGCCCATAAAGAGTATCCAAAGCAATGGTTGTGGTCGGCAGATCGCGTCCGTGGTGGCAGGTAAAGCAGGTCACGTTTTGCGCGCCGTTAAAGTACGTCTTATTGATGGCGGTTACCATGTCGACCATCTTGCGCGCCGTCCGCTTCTTCGGCGTGTCGACGACCCAATCGACTTTGTCGGAGCCGGCGCCGGGATGACAATCGGCGCAGTCATATCCCAAGGCGGCTGCCATCACGCCCATGGCGCCGAGGAAATCGTCCACGCTGAGAACCTTGAGCGGGGCAGTGGTGACGTTTTTGAAAGCTTCTCCGGCCGGCTGTCCTTTGGATGCGGCAGCTGCCGCTCCTGCCGGTGCTTGCGCGGCGGCCCGATTCGTCAGCCCGAGACCGGCCAGCCACACCACAAGCAATCCAGCCGCTGCCACGACGAGTGGCTTCGACCACAATCTCATGTTGCTTCCTCCCTAAACTGCACGATCACTGATTGTATTAAAGATTGTACTCCGGGAACTGGTTGAGAGCGCGTTGGTGGCGTCTGCCCGCACCGAAGCAATCGGAGGGATCGGACACAGGACGGAGATTCTCCGTCCTGCCGAGGCAAAGACAGTAGTGCTCTTGAACAGTCGGCCGGTGTCCGAGTGTGATGGCTCGAACACCGGCCTGGAAGGACAATCTGATTTCTACCCGGCTACTGACCGGCTTTTGGATCGCCGGTTTCTGTCGCCGAACCCGCAAATACCTGGCGCCCGTCGGCCAACTTAATGGTGCGCGCATTCGCGAGGCTGGAACCATCCTTCGCCAGCGAACCATTGACCGTGACGGTATCGCCGGGTTTCAGCGAGTTACGGGTCCAGCCGCGACGCATCAAGCCGTTCGGGCTGCCCAGTTCGAATTCCCAATTCGTCACTTTGCCCGCATCGTCTTTCACATCGATATAAAACCGGGCGTGGGGGTTCATCCACTCTACTTTCGTGACAGTTCCTGTCAGCGTAACCGGCTTTGCGGCATCGTATTCTGCCGCGAACGAATGATGGGCCAACGCCGGAACCGCTGCTAATCCAAGAACCGCCGCCAGACCGCACAACAAACTAGCCTTCATGCAAAACCTCCATCGGGTAGATCTGAAACCAGACAATCGGAAGTATTCTACTATGCTATACCAAAAGATGCCAGCCCGTAGTCTGAAGGTTACGGGCCATACTCCATTATTTGCCGACCAAATGCTGGAGATCCTTGTTATTTTCCTGGCAAATGTACTCCAGCAGTTCCTGGCCCGGCGCCCACGTGGCCGTGGTCACGACGGTCCAGGGTTTGGTGTAATAATCGGGATCGTCGATCGTTGCTTCCAGGCGCAGCGTATTTGAATCAGGGCGCGTGAATTTTTCGGTAACGTGGAGCTTCTCTCCGTGCATGTGGCCCGCGGCATCCAGCCAGGTCCGGTCATTGAAACCCACCGTGTCCACCACCAGCGCATCGCCCTCCCAATGGCCGATCGAATCACCCAGGTACGTGGGGTTCGGATCCGCGGGATGCTGCCGGCCGTCCATCCAGATGAGCCGCCAGACGTGCGCCCCCCCTTCAAAGATGAAGAGGATGCGATCGGCCATCTGATAGATCTGAGTGGGATAAGGGGTGTACATCATGCGCGGCACCCCGGGGGGTAAGCAGTAGCCTTCGGGGTCGTCCTTGGAGTGGTTGGCGGTGCGCTCGTCGAAAATCTTCTTGGCTTCGGGCTTGAACGGCACCTCGATCTTGCCGCCATCGGGCGTCGTACCCTGGCGCTGCATGTCGATAATATAGGGCACCTGCCACATGCCTTTGCCGCCGAAATCCGGTTTGCCGGCGTTCACGCCGTAGAAAGGGTTGTCGGGAAGGCGGGGGGTGGGACCGGCCGGAGGCCGATTCGCCCGGCGGCCGCCGCGGCCCGCTCGGGCGCCTCCTTCAGGCGCCGCCGGCGGTTCCTGCGAAACCGCCACGCATCCGAGGGCCAGGGCGCCAATCACGCAAATATAGCGATGCTTCACTGCGAAACCTCCAAGAAAAGACGAAACTGCCCCCGCGTGACGACCGGAGCAAATCTTAGCATTCCGCGATAGTAGTGTCAATAGTGATATAGCAGTTTGACCTCGCAGTTTGTCTGCTGCGGGCCGGGTTTTTAAGACAGACGCGGATCGCATAATTCGAGGATTTGGCCCCGGAGGGTACAATCCGTAGGGAGGGATTGTGAACAGAACCGTCCTCGCCTCAATCCTCGTGGTGCTGCTGGTGAGTGCCGGAACGGCCCAGTCGCAAATCCCGACCGGGGGCCCGATTCCGGATCGGCGCGGCTTCAACAACAGTGTGGACGATCGCAAATTGACCGACCCCGTTGAGGAGGTCGTGCGGAGGGTGGCGGGGAATGTTTATGTGATCGCAGGCGCCGGAGGAAACATCGTGGCTCAATCCGGCCCCGATGGGTTGTTTCTCGTTGATGACAACTTCGCCGTGTTTTACCCCAGGATCGAGGCGGCTCTCCGCCAAATCTCGGAAAAGCCGGTGCGAATCATTGTTAACACGCACTCGCATTTCGATCACAATCAGAACAATGCGAATTTCGCCCGGCAGGGCGCCTTAATCGTTGCGCATCCCAATCTGCGCACGGCGCTAATGCAGCAAACGCGACCGCCGGTTGCGCCCGAAGGCCTGCCCGTGGTGACCGCGAGCGAGCCCCTGACCTTTCATTTTAATGGCGAAGACATCTCTTACATTCCGCTAAAACCGTCGCACACGAATGGCGACGTGGCTGTGTACTTCCGCGGATCGGATGTATTTGCGTTTGGCGATGTCTTTACCACAGACTACCCTTCAATCGGCGTCGCACAAGGCGGCAGTATTGAGAATTTCGTCGACAACTATAATCTCGCGTTGCAAACAACAACGCCGAACACGATCTTCGTGCCCGGCCACGCGCAACTTTCAAAACGGGTGGATGTCATCGCGGTCCGTGACGCGATCACCGTCATTCACGGCCGCTTTCTGGACATGGTCAAAAAAGGGATGACTCTTGAGCAGATCAGGCAGGCGCGGCCGTCACGGGAATTTGACGCCCGCTTTGCAACCGAGAACTTCGCGCCTAACGAGATGCAGAACAGCACCCGTTGGTATCAGCAGATGTTCGACGAAGCAAAAGCTCACCTGGCACAGCGCTAAGCACCCAGGCAAGTGTGCCATCCGGCTACATTTGATCGATGATTGCGTTCAGCGTGGCGCTGGGCCGCATGGCCGCGGCACACTTCGTTTCGTCGGGCCAATAATAGCCGCCAATGTCCACCGGCTTACCCTGCGCCGCCAGCAACTCCGCGGTAATTTTGCTCTCGTTCTCCGTCAATGCGGCGGCTACGCCGGCAAAGCGCTGCTTCAACTCGGCATCCTCGTCCTGGGCCGCGAGCGCCCTGGCCCACGCAAGCGCGAGATAGAACGTCGACCCGCGGTTGTCGATCTCATTCACTTTACGCGACGGGTAGCGGGAATCTTCCAAGTACTGGCCGATGGCCTGGTCGAGCGTCTTCGCAAGGAGTGCCGCCCGGCGGTTGCCCGTCTTCTCGGCGACGAATTCCAAGGACGGCACGAGGGCGCAATACTCGCCGAGCGAGTCCCAGCGCAGATGCCCTTCTTTCAGAAACTGTTGGACGTGCTTGGGCGCCGATCCGCCGGCGCCGGTCTCGAACATTTGACCGCCTGCAAGCATCGGCACGATTGAGAGCATGCGGGCGCTCGTTCCCAATTCCAGAATCGGGAACAGGTCGGTCAGATAATCGCGAAGCACGTTGCCTGTGACCGAGATGGTGTCCTCACCACGGCGCACTCGCTCGAGCGAGAAATTGATCGCGTCGACCGGCTTCATGATTTTGATTTCCAAACCCGACGTGTCGTGTTCGGGCAAGTACTTCTTTACCTTCTTTATGATCTCCGCATCGTGGCCGCGATCGGTGTCGAGCCAGAACACGGCCGGTACGCCGGCGGCCCGCGCGCGCGTGACGCCCAGCTTTACCCAATCGCGGATGGCGTCGTCTTTCGTCTGGCAGGCGCGGAAGATATCGCCGCGTTCGACGCTCTGTTCGAGCAGAGTGCTGCCGCTCTTGTCAACGATGCGTATTACACCGTTGGCGGGCGCTGTAAATGTTTTGTCGTGCGACCCGTACTCCTCGGCCTTCTTGGCCATCAGCCCGACATTCGATACGCTGCCCATGGTGGCGGGGTTGAACTGCCCGTGCTTTTTGCAGTCGTCGATCACCGCCTGATAGATGGTGGCGTAGCAGCGGTCCGGGATCATGGCGACCGTGTCCCGCAGTTGGTCGTCTTTATCCCACATCTTGCCGCCGTCGCGGATGATCACCGGCATGGATGCGTCGACGATCACATCGTTGGGGACGTGGAGGTTGGTCTTGCCCAAGCGTGAATCGACCATCGCCAGGCCGGGACCTTTGTCGTAACAGGCGCGGATTTCGGCCTCGATCTCGGCTTTCCTGCCGGCAGGCAGCCGATCGAGTTTACTGAGAACGTCGGCCAGGCCGTTGTTGACGTTCGCGCCGACTTCTGCGAGCGCGGCGCCATGCTTCTCCAGGGCGTCGGCGAAATAGACCGAAACGCAGTGCCCGAACATGATCGGGTCGGAGATCTTCATCATCGTACACTTCAGGTGCAGCGAGAGCAGCGCGTTGTCCGCCTTGGCCGCGGCCATTTGCTCCGCGAAGAATTTGCGCAGGGCCTTCACGTTCATTACCGCGCAGTCGATCACCTCGCCGGCAAGAAGCGGGAGTCTCGGCTTCAACACCGTCACCTTGCCGGCGGCGTCCGCGAATTCGATCCGTACCTCGGTGGCGGCGGCAACCGTCGTGGCTTTCTCGCTGCCATAGAAGTCCCCGCTGCGCATGTGCGCCACACGCGTCACCGAACCGGACTTCGGCCATTCCTTCATTCCCTTGTGCGGATGCTTCCGGGCAAACGTTTTTACTGACGCGGCTGCACGCCGGTCCGAATTGCCTTCGCGCAATACCGGGTTCACCGCGGAGCCAAGGACCACGCCGAACCGCGTCTGCAGCGCGCGCTCCTCCTCCGTCTTCGGGTCCTCCGGATAATCGGGTATGTCGTAGCCTTTTGCCCGGAGTTCCGCGATCGCCTCCCGCAATTGCGGAATCGAGGCGCTGATGTTGGGGAGCTTGATGATATTCGCGTTCGGTGTTTGTGCCAGCTTTCCCAGGCGTGTCAATTCGTCGGGAATCTTCTGGTTGTCGCGAAGACGCTCGGGGAAGTTCGCGATAATCCGTCCCGCCAGCGAGATGTCGGCTGTTTCGACCTCCACCCCGGTGCACTGGAAATACGCCCGTATGATGGGCAAAAGGGCGTGCGAGGCGAGTGCGGGCGCTTCATCGATTTTGGTCCACGTAATCTTGGCAGAGGGCATGTTTGTCAGTAAGAATGAGTGTTGAGACTATGCAGCCGTACAGGCCGTGCAGCTTTAAGATGAAGGTTAACATAAATCCATCTGCCGGCTTTTTCGGATGCCGGCCGGTCGTGGTCGCAACACTGGATCCGCGCAGGCGGCCGATTGGATAAACCCGACCGGAAGGAGACGACATGAAGAGAGCGCTTTATCCGGCTTTGTTGCTGGCCGCCGCCGGAGCGTTATCCGCCGCCGGCCCGGAAGGTTTCGTGGGCACCTGGAAGAGCGATCCCGGTACACCCAGCATGACCCGCGAGCTGAAGCTCGATGGCAAAGTGATTGTGATGACCGAGCATATACCGGGCCGCGACGGCGCACCGGAACGCATCATGATTCGCAAGTATCCCACCGACGGAAGTACGGCATCGATGGACCAGGGTTTTTGGGCGGGCTCCACCGCGACCGGCAGGATGGAAGGGAACATCCTCACCGTGGACACCACTCAGGCGAACGGCACAAAGTGGCACGATGTGTGGACTCTTTCGGAAGACGGCAAACACTACACCGACGAAATGTCGAGCACTCCTGCCCCGGGCGCCGAACAAAAGGGACGCGGCGGCCGCGGCCCCAACAGGTTCAGCTACACCCGGCAATAGTGATTATTCGCTGATTGCAGAGCCGCGGCGTCTCAACAGAGAGCGCGCACCAGTTCAGCGCCCGCGAAATGTGCCCCGGAAACGAAATTCAGTACGGGCCCAAAACTCCATGCCGCCGGCTTGCCCACAAAGTGCAGGCCTGGAATTGACGATTCCAGCCCGCGGCCGAGAACCGGATATCCGTGAGCCGTCTTCAGCGACTTCCGAATGTCCGGATGGAAAAACTGGAAACGGGCGGTGTCGACACGGTATCCCGTCGCCACGACCACATGATCGATCACTCGTTCCGTGCCGTTGCTCAGCTTCAGCAAAACCTGGTCTCCGCGGCACGTCATCGCTGTGACGCGGCAGCCCAGCGTAATCGGGACCTTCGCCAGGAATCGGCGCTGCCATCCCGTTCCCGCGGGACGGATCGAGCGCCGGCTGATGCGGTCCTGCCAGCTCCGCGGCAGCCTTCGGAAGAAATTTGGGAACCCGACCAGCCGGCTCAGCCCGGCCGGGCCGACATCGAAATTCGAATACAAGCACCAGGAGATGACACCCAAGTGGTGTAGCCAGGCATTCTCTCCCACCCAGCGGATCTCGCTCTGTTTGGCGATCACTTCCACCTTGGCATCGAGGCTGTGCAACAGCCGCGCCGCGTCCAGCGCGCTTTGCCCCCCGCCCACCACCGCCACTTGCCTGCCGCGCAACCGGCTCAAATCGCAATGGTCCGAAGAGTGCGTGACGTGAGACTTCGGCGCCCCTTCGAATTCCTTCGGTATGTACGGAAACGGCGCGATTCCCGTCGCGACAATCACTCGTTTCGCTTTCACGGTCTGCCCGTCGTCCAGCGTCACCTGGAAGCGGCCGTTCCGTTCAATCCGGGTTACCTGGCGCCGCACCAGGTCCGGCACCGCCTTCTGCTGGTACCACTGCCCATATTCCACGAAACGCTCGAGCGGAATTGGAAATTCGAACTGGTGCCCGGTTTCCGCCCGAAAATGATCGAGCGTCAGCGCCTTGCGCGGGTCGGAAATGTGCGATGCCGTCCAGTTTGACCGGAGATACATGCCTGCCGGCATGTGATTCTGCCAGAAGCTCATTGGGTCGCCAAACGTTGCGACCCCCAGGCCTTTGTCCTTCAAATAGCAGGCGCCCGATAACCCGAACGGTCCCGCGCCCACAATTGCGACATCAAAATCCATAGGTCAAAAAATCTGGAGGCGACTGCCCAAAAGCCGGCGGCAACAATCCGCCTGGATCAATTCTATCCCGCTCTGCCCCGCCGCCGCGGTCTTCCAGCCGGATTGCGGGTTGGGGACGGTCTAGTACTTCCCGCGAGAAACGCCGCTCTCCGCGATCCTTTGACTACTTGATATCAGCGAGTCCTTCGGTCATTTCAATATTCGTTCCCCAGGGATCTTTGACAAACGCGATGGCGATGCCAAGCTGCGGCACCTTGGTGTAGGGACGGTCCAGTTTGATGCCCTCGGCCTCCAGCTTCTTCGTGAAGGCCTCCAGGTTTTTGATCTCGAAGCCGATATGATCGATCGCCCGGCTGGTGGTGCCCACGGTCGGCGTCGGCGACGGCGTGAAGTTCAGGAATACGCCGGGCAGTTGGTCCTGGACGAACGCCGAGGCCGGATTGGCCGGTAGCATCTTCGCGCCGAACGTCTTGGCGTACCACGCCTGCATCTCGCTGTTCATCTGCCCGAAAAAGTGGATGTGATGAAGCTGTATCGGCGTCTGCTGCGATTTGACTTCGACGAACTCGATTTTGACATCTTCCGGGCCCATCGCAAACGCGAGGTTCGTCGTCGGGCTGGCGGCCGCGATGTCGTTCGTCACCTTCACGTTCGCGGCAACCGAATCGGTGGTGATCATTTTGAACCCGTTCGCCTTGATCTTCGCCACCAGCGGCTTGAGGTCGGGAACCGAAAAGCCGATGTGGTTCACGGTCGTGCCGATCGATCCGCCCGTCGGCGCCTGCATCGGACGGAAAAACATCAGCACATTCGGAAACTTGATGATCTCCTGCTGCCGGTCACCGGTACCGATCCGGACCACGGCGCCGCCGAGCGTGTCGGCATAGAACTTCTTCTGGGCAGCCATGTTTGTCGTATTCAAATGGTGGTGCCCGTATACGACCGGCCCCTCTCCGGCAACCAGAATCTGTGCCCCGCCTACCGACGGCGCCAACAGCAGAATCGCCAGCCCGCTTCCGGTCAATACATGTTTCATGAACACCTCCCAGATCGTAATCTTACCGTGCCTTCCGCGCTCCTTGCGCAGGGTGTGTTTTGAGGCGGGACTATCGCGGGGAAGCCGGATTCACGGTCACGTCCACGTCGAAGGTGGAGAACATGGCGCCGTCGGTAGCGATGGCGCGGAGGCGATAGACCCCAGGAGCGGTGAACGTCACCTTCGTTTCCGACGTGAGCGGTTTGCCGTACACGGCCGGGCTGAGGTCCGGATTGAATTGCACCCGGGTCGGACCCCGGTAGAGAATCCAACGGATCTGTACGCCCTGCACCTTGCCGCCGCGATCGCCAGGGCCGGGTTTGGGCAGGCCATCATCGGTCGCGGTTGCCGCCAGCGTTACGGACTCCGGAAGAGTGACGGTTTGCGCGGGGCTGCCGGTAATGACCGGCGCCTGGTTATCGGGCGCCGGGTTCGAATTCGAAGTCCGCAAAAATGGATCGGAGATCGCGTTCTTCGAGATCAGCAGCTTGTCGATTTCCCATTCCGGCTGCAACCATCCTTTGGATACATCGGTGCGGCCCTTGCTGGTCAGCGTCCAGACCAGGCGCTTGTCGGCCGGCCAGTCTTTCGGCAGGACCACGGAAAATACGAACCATCTCCGGCCGGGATAGAAGTGCGTCGGCTGGCCCTGGTCGCCGTCGCCGCGATCGAAGCGGTTTTCGGGGCCGATCGGGACGTCGATTTCTTCGTCGGCGTTGCGGTTGAGATAGCCGAAGTAGAGGCGGAACGAACCATCGGGCAGGCTCTCCCATCCGTCAAACGTGGGGCTGACATCCTGACCGCGGCTGTAGCGGGCCCCCGGAAAAGTAAACTGGGCGTGCAGCGCACAGGCGCCGCAGGCAAGCAGCGCCGCCGCCCGCCAGCGATGCCCAAACCGGCCGAACATCAGCGTGCGCTGGCGAGGTTCCGCTGCTTCGCGTTGCGGGCCTCCAGCTCTTTCTGAAAATCCTCGTTGGACATGTAGTAATAGCTGAGCCACGCCGAGCCCATCTCGTCGATGGTGCGCTCGCCCCAGGTCACCTGCGTGTCGGGATCGGGGTTGAATCGATTCTCGGCGGAGTTATCGTGCCACATAATCGAATGCAGCACCGTTCCGGCCGGCAGCAGCGGCGCGGCATCGTCCGCGTACACATAGTTGAGATGCCAGTTAAACAGGAAGCGGGCGCAGCTCAGCATTTCCGCTTTGCCGTTGGGGTAAATGGCTTCGAGGCACTCGGCCTTGCCGCGATTGTGCATATGCGGCTGGAACGACAGCAGCCGCGCCGGCTTGATCAGAGGCATGTAGGCATCGGAGCGCACATTCGATTCATGCGGGCGGATGTCAATTTCATTCACGCCGACCGTGAGGGAAGTAATCACGTGCTGCGGCACATACCCCTTCGGATAGAACTTCAACCCCAGCGCGACATTGGTGGGAGTCTCGGCGCCGCTGGAATGAAGATGGAACTGAAAGTTGATCTTGGTTCCAGCCTTGATGAGGCGGCCGGAGCCGTCGCGGAAGACGTCGCCGCCTTTTCCGATTGCGTACTCATTGAGGAAGACGCCTTGCTCGCCGACTTCGAGCGCCACGTTGCCGTCCAGTTGTCCGCTGTGGCGCGTACCGGCTTCCGGCTCGACAATCGAGGTGCGGATGTGGTGAATGACGGTTCGGCCCTTGGTAGGAATGATTTGGACACCCTGGATGTAGCGGTCCTCCGTCAGGCCGGGATCGACCAGAATATCGGGCCACCAGTCAGGGCCCTTGGCCTTGACGACCACGTCCTTGGGCAGGCTGACGATGAGATCGGGTTTGCCGATTTGCCAGACCTGCTCGTCGCTAAACTGGCGCGGCGCCGGCAGGTCGGACGGGTTGCCTTGCGGAGCGCCGGCGTCCACCCACTTGACCACCGTGGCGATCTCCTGCTCGCTCAGCGAAACATCATTACTGAAATGCTGGACGCCGATGTTCTTGTCGATGAACCACGGCGGCATCTCGCGCGCGAGGACCTTTTGCCGGATCGACCGCGCCCAGGGTCGCGTCTCTTCGTAAGTGAGCAGCGACATCGGCGCTATCTGCCCGGCGCGATGACAGACCTGGCAATGCGCCTGGAAGATCCGGGCGACGTCCTTGGAAAACGTAACGGAATTCTGGGCGCCGGCGCCGGCGATCGAACCAAGGAACACCGCAGCAGCCGTGGAAAAGACGGAGAAGCGTCGCATGGAACTACCCCCTCGCGCGAAACGCGGTACCACTCTCTCATATTTAAGGGTTTAAGTCTACCCGGCTGGACTCAACCCCCGCTGGCCGATTGGAAGCGCGCGAGTGCCAATCACCACGTTCTTGCCGGGCCGTTTACGCAACGGCGCATCCCGCGCGAGCGCTACGGAATCTCACTTGCTGCCCCGGAAAGCATCAGGAGCGAACACGATGCCGGATCGAACCATAACCGAACGCGACCCCCGGGAACTGAGCAAAAAACCCCCTTTCGACGAGCCCGAGCAACCCGTCCCCGGATTGGAAACCGAGATGCGTACGAAGCCGGACCATGGCGAGGAGTCGTACAAAGGCCATGGACGGCTGCGCGATAAGACGGCATTGATTACCGGCGCTGACAGCGGGATCGGCCGGGCCGTTGCGATCGCCTACGCCCGCGAAGGCGCGGATGTCGCGGTCTCGTTCTTGCCGGAAGAGCAGCAGGACGCCGCCGAAACCATACGATGGGTCGAGAAAGCGGGCCGCCGGGCGCTTGCCTTGCCGGGCGACATTACCGACGAACGCTACTGCCGCAATCTGGTGGACCAGTTGATGGCCGCGTTCGGGCGGCTGGACCTCGTCGTCAATAACGCCGCGTTCCAGATGACACACGAAAAACTGGAAGAGTTCAGTTCCGAGGAGTGGGACCGCACATTCCGGACGAACATCTATTCCATGTTTTACATATCGAAAGCCGCGCTGCCGCGCATGAACCAGGGGGGAGCAATGATCAATACCGCCTCCGTGCAGGCTTATCAGCCCAAGGGCACACTCCTGGCTTATGCCGCCACCAAGGGTGCGATCGTCACGTTTACCAAAGCCCTCGCGCAACTGGCGGTCCAAAAGGGCGTGCGCGTCAACGCCGTGGCTCCCGGACCTGTGTGGACACCGCTGATTCCGTCCACCATGCCGAAGGAGCATGTTTCCCAATTCGGCAAGTCCAGTTTGATGGAACGGCCGGCCCAGCCCGCTGAACTCGCCCCCGCGTACGTATATCTGGCGACAAACGAGTCCTCGTACGTCACGGGTTCGGTCATGGACCTGACCGGAGGCAAGATGCTGCCGTAAGTAAGGAGGTGCGATGGAGTCGGGCCGGCGGCCGGATTCCCGGCCCGGCTCCACGCCATTGCTAAAACGTCAGCTTCGCCCCGATCTGAATCCGGCGCGGTCCCCGGAACGTAGTGATCTGGCCGAACAGGGAGCTGGTATTGTTCGTGCTCCCGAACCCGTCCGGATTCGGATGATTCAGGAGATTGAAAGACTCGCCCCGAAGTTGCAGATTCACTCGCTCACCGATCGCGAAGTTCTTCTTGAGGCTTACGTCCCAGTTTTCGAATCCCGGCCCACGTACAACGCCGCGACCCGCGTTCCCCGGGCGCACGACGCCTTGCGCCACGGGAGCGAAGCAGTTCGTGTTGAACCATTGCGCCACTGTGTGTGGCGCGCCGGCGTTCGGATTGCAGATCATGTCGGGCCGGGCACTCGCCACGCTATTGCCGAGAATGCCCAGGCCCGCCGGATCCACGCTCGAGGTCGTTACCGTAAACGGTGAACCCGAGTAGTAGCTGGTGATTCCGGAGACTTCCCAACCTTTGAGGATATAGGCGGCCGCACCGTGTCCGTTGCGGAAAATGGGAATCGTATACACATAGTTGAATGTGAGCACGTGCGTGCGGTCGAGCGTGGCCGGCCCGTATTCGCCTTCGTGCCAGTTATAGCTGTTCTGCGGAGCGTTGGACCGGTCCGAAGCATTGTCCGTCAGGTTCTTGGAGTAAGTGTAAGCGCCGCTGATCTGTCCCGCGTTGCGGAACTGCTTGGAGACGCTGGTCTGCAGTGAGTTGTAGTTCGAGTCGAATGCGGTTTCCAGCGCGTTGATGTAGTTCCAGCCCAAATAGGGACGTACCGCATTAATGTTCGGGTCATCGGCGGTGGTGAAAACCGTGTTGCCGTTGGGCGCGTGCAGCCCGGCTGCCAGGGCCGAACCGGGATAGGCTTCGTTAATATCCACGATCCCGAACAGGTGAGTACCCTTGGAACCGTAATAGCCGACGTCCAAAATCACCTCGTGCGGCAGTTGCCGCTGGATATCGAAGCTCCACTGCTGGACATACGGCGTGCGGAACGGAACCGGCGTCGCATGCAACCCCAAAGGAGCCGCCGAAACGTTGAGCGTTCCGCCGCTGACATTGGAAAACGATGTGTTGCTGTAGGTTACGCTCTGCACATAAGGCGGGTTGGCGAACGTATTCTGCTCGTAAACGCCGAACAGCGGGGAATCATAGTAGATGCCGTATCCGGCGCGGATGGAGGTGATGCCCGTGCCGAACGGATCCCAGGCGATTCCGACGCGAGGAGCGAAATCCTTGTAGCTGCTGTTGCTGATCGCGTCTCCGTACGGCGAGCCCTTCCCGCCCACGGTGATGCCGTTCGAAAGGATATTCGTCCCCGTGCCCGGGATGATGTTTCCATTCGCCGGGTTGATCTGCGGAGCGTTGGCCCGGTTGTAGCGGGTTGGGTCGAAGTTGGTGAGCAGGTTATTCGCATCCGTGGGTTGACCGAAGAATGACCAGCGAACGCCTGCGTATAACGTCAGGTGCGGAGTGAGCTTGAAGTCATCCTGCGCATACGCCTCGTGCTGCCAGGCCCACAGGTTCGGCGTAATGTCCATGGATGGCTGCGTGAAGGTGGCTACGTTGCCCAGCAGGAAGTTGGCCCAGGACTGATAGAAGCTGTTAGCGGTTCCACCCGGGTTGCCGAGGTTTGAAAATGTGAAGACGCCCTGGCCGCTGGCGGCATTTTCGGTCTTCTGATAACGGTTGGAGGTGAAGCCGAATTTCAGAGTGTGCCGGCCGCGAATCCACGTCAGGTTATCGAAAAACGCGTAGTTTCGATTATATTCCGTGTAAGGGCCATAGCCGACAATGTTGGAGGATGTTGGCGCGCCTGTAAAGGACAGCGTGGGCACCACACCCTGTGTGTTGGGGAACGCCAGCACCGGATTGATGTCCGGGTTGTTGGCTTTATTCGTTAGACCCTGCGGCGTCGAGAGAATCGCCCCGCGCGAGAAGTTGAACCCGTATTCGTTCAGCAATGTCGGCCGAATTGTATTCAACGCGTGAATGACGATAGTCCGCCCCGGCGCATTGGTGTTCGTTGTCGCGCCGTTGGGAATCAGCGAGCCCGTAAATAACCCACCCGGCTCCACCGTAGGAATATTGTCGTTTAAATAGCGGCCCCAGATCGAAAATCGGTCCGTGAATGAATGGTCGATCCGGACCAGTTCCTGTCGGCTGTTGTAAACGTTGCGCTCCGGATAAAAGCCGCCGGTGATGCTGTTCGATGGCAGTCCCAGCTTGCTGTATATGTCTTTGATGTACGCGGCCGAATTCGCGTTAAATTGTGCGGGGGCAATCTGGGTCGCCGTCTGCTGGCAGGACGTCGTATAGCTGACGCAGACCGGCACCGGGAAATTGCCCTGCAGCATGGCCGTGGTAGGCACGGTCGGCTGGAACGTGGTGTACGTGATGATGCGCCGGAATTCCTGCGAGAAGAAGAAAAACGTCTTGTTCTTGTCCTTGTTGTAGTGATTCGGAATGTAGACTGGACCGCCGAACGTGTAACCGAAATCGTTCCAACGCAGTGGCGGCACTTTAGCCACACCGTTGACCAGGTTTACTTTGTTCGTGTTGTTGATCCAATTGTTGGCCGCATAAGCGTCGTTGCGGTTGAATTCGTAGACGGTGCCGTGGAACTGGCTCGTTCCGCTCCGCGTCGCCACCGAGATCTGGCCGCCGCCCGCGCGCCCAGCGTCCGCGGTGTACAGGCTGCGTTCCACTTTGAATTCCTCAATCGCGTCGATGCTCGGGAAAGTTAGCAGCGTGAGATTGCTGCCGCGATCCACGTTATCCGCGCCGTCTACCGTCCAGTTGTTGGCGGAACTCCGGTTGCCATTCATCGAAAACGGCAGTGTCGCCGCCGTGCCGGCAGGCGCCGAAACCCCGATAAACTGCTCGTCGCGAGAGGTCGCCGTCACGCCCGGCATGAGAGCCACCAACTGCTCATAGTTGCGCGTGGCAAGCGAAAGTTCGCGTACCTGCGTTCCCGTGATCGTCGTCGAGCTGGCTGTCGTGCCCAGTTCCACCGGTGTCGTCGTCTCCCGGACCTCTACCGTCTCGGTCACCTGCCCGACCTCGAGTGCGATGTTGATCTTCAAATCGTCGTGCACGTTCAGAACGATGTCCGCGCGGTTCACCGTCCGGAACCCGCTGGCCTCCACCTTGACGTTGTAATGCCCAATCGGAATGAACGGGGCCGTATAGGTACCGGTCGTGTCTGTAGTGATCGTGCGGACCACCTGGTTCCGATCGGTGTTGGTCACCGTCACCTTCGCATTTGGAACCGGCGCGCCCGTCGGATCCAGAATGGTGCCGTCAATCGTTCCGGAAATATCCTGCGCAGCAAGAACGCCCGCCAGGCAGAACGCAAACAGAAATGTGAAACAGAACTTCCCCCAAAACTTTCGATTCGGTGTCATAAGACCCCTTTCCCTGAATATTCAACCGGATTGTAACGCGTCGCAGGCCCCAACGCGAGGGGAATCGAATGCTTTTTGGACCGCTCCGTTACCGTTGCGCGTCGTAAGGGCGTGTTTCAGAGCCGCGGCCGTAAGGGGCGCTCCAAGCTCCCGGCTTTAGGAGTGCAGCGGGTAACCGCGAATGAAATGGAACGTACGGTTCCAGCGGGTCTTGGTAAAGAAGTGCGTGATCACGTCAAAAATGTGATCGAGCCCGATATTGGGGTTGCTCAGGTCCTCCGTCGGCGCATCGAACGACCAATAGATCACTACCGGCGTCCCGATGATGTTCTCGCGCGGGATCAGCCCGATATAGCGGCTGTCATTCGAATTTTCGCGGTTGTCCCCCATGGCGAAGATGAACCCTTGCGGAATTACCAGTTCACCATTGACTACATCGTGCGCCAGCATATCGGAGGCGCGCGGATTCAGACCCAGCGGAGCCTCGTTCGACGGAAAATTGTCCCGATACGGATCGATGCGCGGATCAATGTGCAGCGCGTAAGGTTCGTCCACCGGTTTCCCGTTCAAGACTAATTTCTTGTCCATCAGGCGAATGTGATCGCCCGGTACGCCGATCGCTCGCTTGACCAGCGTCAGCGGTTCCACCGGAGAAGTGAATACGATAATGTCGCCGCGCCGCACATCCCGGTACGGCAACAGCTTGCTCGACAAGCCGCCGGGCGGCGCGTACACCAGACGATCGACCAGCAGGTGGTCCCCGATCAGCAGCGAATCCTGCATCGAGCCGCTGGGGATTACGTACGCCTGCAGGAGCGTGCTCCAGCCGAAGAGCAACAGGATCAGCGTGACCGCCCATTCGGCGACAAACCCGCGGCGCACATCGCGAAGGCTGGCAAGCTGCGTGCGAAAACCGGCGGCCGGTTTCGTCTCGGTGGACTGCATAGTCCCATTGTACTCGTGCGGTTACCCTGTTTGCCCCGGGCGGTATAATAAGAGTTTCCGACAATTCCCGTGCAAGATGCGATTCGGATTCG
>Ga0070734_10000962_pt1 | contig 47988 bp, 53 predicted proteins | sample Coa_R1_8_FD_66444 | JGI IMG/M metagenome (GOLD analysis project Ga0070734, IMG submission 66444) | Surface soil microbial communities from Centralia Pennsylvania, which are recovering from an underground coalmine fire - Coalmine... | ecosystem: Environmental > Terrestrial > Soil > Unclassified ...
GCCGGCGCCTTTACGGGGTAGTCCGCAGCAAATGCAGGCACCGCGCTCAGAGCGGTAACAGCAAGCGACGCGAGCAAAATCCGTTTCATGATCGCCCCCAAACGAATCCCAAAAACCTTTGCGGCAAGAGTATTCGGGTTGTGCACGCGTGTCAGCGTCGGTTGTGGACGGACATGCCAAAAGATCGAGCGAGAGACATTTTGGCCACACCTACCTAAATACCTAAAAGTCGAACGTCTTATTCAAGCTGACCCACTACCAAAGCCCCCCATACCGAAAAACAGGCCTGTTTTGGGGCTCTTTTTCAAGACGATAAAGCGAAGCTGCACCCTAGGACGTCGAAATCCTCTTCGCTCGCCGAAACGCTACCAAGCCGGTCCCTGCGAAACCAATCAACATCATGATCCAGGTCGAAAGCTCCGGCGCGCTCGCCGAGATGTTGTCGACCTCGAACGAGTTCTGGCTTGAGGCCAGGACAACGCGATCGAAACTCAACCCGCCGAAAACGACGTAGCGATTCGAACTGTCATCCGCCTGACCGCCGTTGGGGATCAGAGGAGAAATATCGGAACCGGAAAAGGAAGCGACCAAGACGCTGTTCTTGTAGAAGCTGATCGAATTGTATGAATCGACCGAGCCCCAATACAGTCCGAAACGATCCTGCGGCTTGGAGTAGGCAATCGTTTCCGATCCGCCGCCCAGTACAGCCAAATAATTGGTCGTATCGTGGAACGGCTCAGCGTAAAGCCCCAGGGACCCGCCGCCGCCATTGTTCATGACGATGCCGCTCCCGGTAAAGCTTGCACCGCCATCAATGAAGGGGCCTGCCGGCGTCGTTAGTCCGTAAGGGGTTTGGGTCAGTCCGTCGAATGTCGCGACCGGACTTCCGCTGGAGAGCACGCCGGGTGCGAGCACAGTGATGACGACAGCGTTTGCTGGTGTCTGAAACGCAATCGCCGCGGTCAAAGCCGCGGCTGTCAGTAACTTGTTCATCGGATACGCCCCTCTGATGTCTACGGAATACTACATTGTGAGTTCCGTACTCAACACGCGATCGATGACACAGTCTGAAGAACCTGATGTGTCATTTTGAGAATAATGTGGCGCGTCACCGATTATTTTCTGTGCAGAACCAGTTTCGCGCTGGAGCTATTGCGCGGGGATCGATTCTTTCGCGGGGAACCATTCCGCTGAATAGCCAAGAAGCCTATAGATCGTAAGGCCAACCCACTCGCGCGTTGCCACGTCGACCCGCCGCAAATTTTCCGTCACCGAACGCTGGGGCCAGAAAAAATCACGCCACCCGTGCGTTCGCCAGGCGGTCGGGAACGCGATTACATTGAAACCGGCGTGCCTGAAGGAACCCATTGCGCGCGGCATGTGATAGGCGGCCGTGACCAGGAGCCAGACGGAGCGCGGAGCCGGCCGCAGCAGTTGAGCGGTAAATCGGGCATTTTCTTCGGTGTTGCGCGATCGATCCTCGAGCAGAATACGCTTTTCATCGATGCCAAACGAGACGAAGAGCTGCTTCGCGAGTTCCGCCTCGCGGGGTCCCGCGACAACTGTATCGCCGCCTGAGAAAACGATTTTTGCTGCTGGATAGCGGCGGGCAAGATCAGCGATGGCTGCGATGGGCCCACTGTCCTCCCCAAGCGTAATGGTGCTGACGTAGCTCTGAATTTGCGTGTCGTACGAACCGCCCAAAACAATGATTCCGCTAATGTCCTGCTGCGGGTACTGGAGCCCGGGAAACCGCTGTTCGAGAGGCGTCAGAAGAAGATTTCCGAGCGGCGAAAGACCCGCGATGATCAGGGCCGAAAGGGCAATGATCGAGATTGTTTTTCCCAACGGGCGTCGAAAGATCAGTAGCAGAAGCCCCACCACGGCCAGACACGCGATGGCATTCGTTGGCAGAGCAAAAAAGCCGATCGTCTTTGACATCAAATAATACATCGAGCTTCGAGGTTAGGTGTGAGCTCGAATTATCATCACGCTGTAACCAATGCCGGCAGCGATCAAAATCAGTGCAAATATCGTGGAACCGGTATTGCCGAGTTGATTGGCGACGGCGAATAAAATTCCGGGAAGCAACAAATGCAGAAGCGTCCGCGGCTCACGATCGGTCCAGACAAAAAATCCGATCACCACGGCGATAAAGCAGCCGACAGTCACGAGATCGAAGAACGTCCCCATTTCACGCCCTACCCCCCGGCGAGCGAAAGCTTCCGGCTTTATTATTTCCCGGCCTTGTCTTTCGGCTCACCCTTCATGATCCGCGCGTAATCGCCTTCGTATTTGATATCGGCTTCTGCCGAGAGCGACTGTTTCTCCATCTCGCCTCGCAGAAGCTCTCGCAGCAACTGCTGGCGGGCAACGCGGGCGGCATCCTCACCGGTGAGCGGCACGACATCCTGGCCTTTCACCTTGAAGAACGTGCCGGTCGCGCCAGACGGAACGAAAAATACGTCCTCCGGTTTCTGATTCTTCAGGGTCTTAAAGAAATCCTCCGGAATATCGCTGCTGCTGATCACGCCCATCGAGCGATTATGCGGCATGTTCACTTCCGTGAGCTTCTGCTCGACCTCATCGAGGGATTTCGTATTTTTTGTGGCTTCCACCGCGGCCTTGGCGGCAGGCGTGAGCGGGATGCTGACTTTGTCGACGGTCAATAATTGTCGCTGGTCGAACATCAACGGATGACTGTTGATGTATCTGTCAATGTCAGCCTTTCCGATCGCGGCCGATTTTGCAGACACATCGCGTTGCACGAAGGCGTTGGCGAGAATCTGTTCGCGCGCGCGCAGCACATCCAGAAGAACGGAGGGCTCCCGATCGAGCTTGCTGGCGATCGCCTTCTGCACAAGGAACTTACGCTGCGCGAGGTCGCCGAGAATGCGCTTCACCGTCGCGTCGTCACGCTTATCCGGTGGGATCAGAGCCCAGCGAAACTCGTTTTCGAGCTCCTGGATGGTGATGTCGTCCTTGCCGACATGCGCGATCACCTGACCCTTGGGGGCGGTCGCCTGCCCGCCATCATCCTTGCCGCAGCTCGCGAGCAAAAAACCGACAAGCCCGACCGCCAGCGCAATGCGGCGGGCACGGCTTTCTTGATGACCGGCAGAGAACATCGCAGACCTCCGTAGCGCCGCAATTTGCGTTCAGCAAACGGCGCCGAATCCCATTAGCAGCGGCTAGTGCCCCCGTTGAGAATAGGCAAGAACTTCAAGGACAAAATAAGGATTACCAATAGCAGTCGGCCCCGGTCTACTGCCAGCAAAGCGCGAGAAAAGCAGAATCTAGCTTAACGTGGGCCCCCGATCATGACTTGGGGCAGCAGGCCGACGGGGGTAAAGTCGGGACGGAAGAGTTGGACGGAGAGCCGGGAAAACGTCGATGCAAGCGCGGACAGGGCACGTGGTTTTGGCGTCGGTGGCGATCGCCGCGGCGGCAATTTTCGCGCAGACCCTGGTACCTCGCGCGATGATGGCGCGGTCCTCCGATAGCTTCCATTTACAGGAAATCATTCCCGTTAGTTTCGGCGACTGGACCCTCGTCCCGAATGTGCGGCTGGTCGAGCCCGAACCCGACAGCTTAGAGCGCCAGCTTTATAGCCAGGAGCTCGGCCTCGGCTATGCCGACCGGGACGGCCATCTGGTCATGCTCCTGGTCGCCTATGGGCCAAACCAGAGCCAGCGCCTGCAACTGCACCGGCCGGAAATCTGCTACACGGCCGCGGGCTTCCGCGTTTCGAGACCATTCGGCGCGGAGATCCCGTACCGCAACGACGCAGCACCCCTCAAAATGACGCGGATGACCACGCAGCGTGAAATGCGGCTGGAGCCGGTGAGCTATTGGATGCGCGTCGGCGACGACGTAGCGACGGGCGTCGTGGAACGGCAGTTGATCCGACTGAAATATATTTTCCGCGGGCTCATCCCCGACGGCGCCCTCTTCCGCGTTTCAACCATCGGCCTGCCAACCGACAAGGCCTTCGAGGTGCAGGATCAATTCATCCGCGATTTGTTGAACGCGATCGCGCCGGATAATCTCGAATTCTTTGTCGGCGGCCGACAGAACTCAGCGATAGCGAATCTTGGTGGCAATGCGGCGGCGGAGCCGAAACGCGAGACTCAATAAACGTTCTTGCCGCGCACGACCTGGCCCAGGGTCCGCAACATAATCAGAAAATCGAGCGTGAGCGTCCAGTTGGCGATGTACCAGCGGTCGAATTCCACGCGGCGCTGGATCGACTCGATTGTGGGCATTTCGCCGCGCGCGTGATGCACCTGCGCCCAGCCGGTGATGCCGGGCTTGACGTGATGACGATAGGCGTAATCCTCGACCAGCTGGATGAACTGGTCGTCGTGGACGAGCGCGTGGGGGCGCGGGCCGACGAGGGACATCTCGCCGCGCAGTACATTGAAGAGCTGCGGAATCTCGTCGATGCTCGTCTTGCGGATCCAGCGGCCGACGCGGGTCACGCGCGGGTCCTTCTTTTTTGCTTGGCGGACGTCATCGCCGTCCTCAAGCACGCTCATGCTGCGGAACTTGGCGATCCTGAAAGGCTTGCCGTTGAAGCCGCGGCGGGTTTGCCAAAACAGCACGGGGCCGGATGAATCGATCTTAATCGCGAGCGCGACGATGAGGAGGATCGGTGAAAACACGATGAGCGCGAGGCCCGCGAGCGCAAGATCAACCGCGCGTTTGAGGACGAGGTCGAGCTCGCCGCGCGGCGGCCGCTGCATTTCGATCGCAACCACCGGGCCCATTTCGAACCACGGCCGCCGCACCAATTCGGCCGTGAGCCCATCGGCAATCCAGGTGACGGAGAGCGGCAGAATGCGGAGCCCTTCGGCGATGTAGTTCCACTTCGAGGCATCGCCGCCGGCGACGACGAGCAGGATTTCCTCAACATCAGAACCGCGCAGGAAATCGACAATATTGGCAACGCTTTCGTCAAGCTCGGCTGCGGAGGCGTCTCCGAGCTGAAACTCGCGCAGCGTGTCGTAGCCGTGGCGGCGGAGCCGCGCGGCGAAAGCCGGCGTCATGGCGGAGCGATTTTGCGAAATGACGATGACGCTACGCCCGCGGAGTGCGCCGCTCTTCAGCGCGCGCTCGATGAATAGGCGCAGGAAGGCGCGCTCGAGGATGAGGACGACGAGGCCCGCGCTCCAGAACGAGATGACGGCGCCGCGCGAGATGTCGTCGCCCGCCTTCCACACGAACAGCCAGCCGCTGAGGAGGAAGAAGGTGACGCACCAGATCCACAGCACGTTGTTGAGCTGGACGTTCCACAGCAGCAGCTGGGTGGGGCTATAGAGCTTGTTGAGGCGGAAGATCGCGACGAAAATGACCGCGACGAAAAGCGCGACGGCGACATTGCGCTCGATCGCCCCGAGGCTGTCGAAGACGATCTCGTGATAGAGGGTGGCTGTGACGAGGCCGACGAGCGTAATGAGCAGCAGGTCGAGAGTGATCACCAGGCCCGCGATGCTTTGATAGGTGAACGGCAATAGCCGAATGCTTTTGGGACTATCGCTGACATTAACCGCGCCGAGCCGGCTCTCGATTTTGCCGTCAGCATCATCTTTGGTTTTAGCTAATGTATCTGAGGCCATATGATGCCGCGAGTGACTACTCACTTACATAACACGCCACAGATGTTTTCGTCTTGCGTCAAATCAGGCCCGTTAGTGATTATAAGCACCGATATCGGGTGGAACTGTGCGGCGTTTACCTACAATATCAAATTTAGGCGACAGCTCTGAATTCCCCGCTCCAATTGCTGGACTATTAGGCTTGAGCCGAAGGTCATAAACGTGCCTCGAATGATCAACCGTCACGAACGTGGCGTAGATATTTGGTTCAATGACATTGTAATCACCATACAATCCCGGCTTTGAAACGAAAGTTGGCTTTCCCGAAACGTTCGTTCCCATTCTATCTGCAATTATGTTGTGATCTGCCGTAACTCCGAACTCAGCATAAGTGAGCTGAGTTGCGATATTATTGCGAACGATCACATTTCTCGATGGAGTTCCATCTTTCGCGTTTTGCACACTGATCCAAGTCGGGAACTTTATTGGGTTAGACGCAACGACCGTGTTGTTGATGATTCTTGCATTTTCTACACCATAGATGGCAACGCCATGCCAAACATTCGTGACAACAACATTGTTCGAGATTGTTAGTCCATCCCATCTTCCATCGAAAATCGTAATGCCTTGAAGGCTATTAGATTCACCAAAATTGATAATTGTGTTCCCATCGATAGTTATATTCTTATTGGTTACTCCATTTTTCGTCCATCCTTGAATTCCGTCAGGATGTAACGGCTCGCTGGTGGTATGTCGGCCGTTCGTTATCATGTTGTTGCGGACAATCACGTGGCTGGCGACCAATTCGATGCCGTCATTACCGAAATTGTCGATGCGGTTTTCGGCCACAAGTGTACGATCACCATCGATGCCTATCGCATTGCGCAGATTGAAAAGATGGTTATTACTGATAGTGACGCATGTAGCGCCTGAACGTAAGCCGGCCATAAAAGGCTTCTTGACCCAGTCGAGGTCAGTCCAGTTACTTACATTATCGGCAGTGGAGACTGAACCATCAGTGAATATAATGTCGCTCGTCGAACCGCGCTGAGCGTTATGGCCAAAATCTATCAGGGCTTGTCCAGGAAGCGAGTTAGTAGAGCCATCTCCCGCTCCTTGAATTTTCAACCCAATAAACATCCACTTGGTAGCTCCGTCGACGCGAAGAGATCGAAGGACCGGAATCTGGCCGGGAGACGCTTGAACCGTAATGAACTCTTCGTTGACTGCGCCGATGATCTGAACGTTGCCGTGATCGCCGCTCATTAGATAAATTGCATCGCCAGGTTTGATCGGGGCGGAAGAATTGCGGCCACCGACCATTTTATTCCTACCATCGACGACCTCAGCCAATGTCTTCCAAGGCCGCAATGAAGATCCATCGTTGTTCATGCTGCCTTTGGTTGGATCAACATAAAAGATATGCTGCTGCGGAGATTGTATCGGCGTCGCGCAGCCACTTGCAACTTCGATCGCGTTTGCCTTGGCTATACAGCAGAACAATATTGCTAGAGTAAAAATTCTTATGAATAGGTGATTGCACATCTACTGCCGCCTATCGGGGGAACTTGCGCCCGATGAACCTTGCAAGTTTGGACGGAAGACTACTATTTAACAAACGCGACAACAGAGAAACGCCCGAAATAAAAAAAACGCTTGAGGTAGTCCCGATCCATCGAGACCGCATCGCCTTATGATACTTTTGAATTAAGCGCTCACGAATAGAAAAAAAAGAGTCATCTCTTTTACCGGAACTCTTATGACGCAGATGAAAATCAACAACGTAGCAATTCCAGCCAAGGATATCCGCGATGACACAAATGTCCGCACCGTAAAAATGAAACCCCCCAATGTTATGCGATAGCGCCAAGTTGGCTGACCGCCGCGCGACGATAAAATTCTCATCCAAGCTTTGCACCTTTAGCGGAAATTCCCCAACGCTCTGATTCTCCCCATGCGGATCGGAGATGCGCAGCGCCAACCGCCCGGGATATTCCGCACCGCCGTTACCGCAAACGGCCCAGTTTGGATCTCGATTGGTGAGATCACCGATCACTGCATCAAGCTTTGCGCGCCCGTCTTCGATCAACTGCACGTCTTGATGGCAAAGAATGATGTATTCTCCCCGAGCAACATTTAGAAACAAATTGTACCCCGTGTAGGAGTCGAAGACATTTCCTTGACTATTATCGAGATATAGAAATTCGCAATTAGGCTCTCTAAATCCGCCAAATCGAAAGGACTCAATCATCGCTCCGTATTCGTTGAGTCGGGTAACGATGGTGCAAATTGAATAGCGGATGCTCTCGTCTCGGAAACGTTCGTTAGCTTCGATGGGAAGTGGTTCCTGGAAAATCATTTGTATCTCACGTAAGGTTACGTTTATTCGCACCGAGGTTAGAATGATTTCCGAAAGTTTTTACGCGGACAAAACGCAGGAATACTTCGCGGGCATCAGACGCGATATTATTGATCGACTCTCCGTTGATCGCCAGCGAAGAATTCTAGAGATCGGTTGCGGCGACGGTTCAACCGGCGCTTATGCAAAAAACACCGGCAAATGCGGTGTATATGTCGGCGTGGAGTTATTCCCTGCTGCTGCCAAAGCGGCCGAGAGAGTCATCGATAAGGTTCATGTTGGCAATATTGAAGACATGGAGCTCCCCTATCCGGATGCTTATTTCAACGTTCTAATCGCGAGCGAAATTCTTGAGCATCTTGTGAACCCGTGGCAGGTACTACGTCGTCTGCACCCAAAAATGAAAACGAAGGGTCGTGTGTATGCGAGTTCTCCTAATATTGCTCATCACTCGACTCTGCGTATGCTATTGAATGGTCGTTGGGATCTAAAAGCGTCAGGACGAATGGACCGTACCCACTTGCGATGGTTTACGCCTAAGAGTTACTCAGAGATGTTCGAGCAGGCGGGATACTCTGTGCTTTCGGTGGAGCCGATTGTTCAGCCAGGATTTCGGGCAAGGATAATCGACTTGCTGACATTAAAACGATTTTCGCATCTTTTCATGAGCCAAATCTTGATTGTTGCCGTCGCGAGATAAAATTATGGCATTGTCAGATTTGATTATAAGCAAGCTAAGAAATATTAGTCATCGTTTCGGCTATAAGCCGATTGCAGGAGACAAAAACTTTTTAGGAAAGTTAAGCGACGTTTCAGAAGAAGAGCGCCAGCAAACTGATTTACATCGTTTCTTTTATGAAAACGATGGGCCTTTAGTGCACAAATGGCGACACTATTTGGAAATCTACGATCGGCATTTATCGCGATTTCGGTCGCAAACTAATCCTCCTGTCCGCGTGCTGGAAATCGGAGTCTCACACGGTGGGTCTCTGCGCCTATGGAGAAGGTATTTTGGAGCCAAGTCGATCCTGTTCGGAATCGACATTAACCCACGATGCCTTACACTAGACGGCCGAGATGGCAATGTTCGTATTGGGTCACAAGCAGACCCCATCTTTCTGAAAAAAGTTGTCGCTGAAATGGGCGGCTTAGACGTCGTAATCGATGATGGCAGTCATATTGCTGCACACCAGAAAGTAAGCTTTGAAACGCTTTATCCCTTACTCGGTCCGGAAGGAACATATATCTGCGAAGATCTTCATACTTCTTATTGGCGCGGCACATATGAAGGGGGCTACCGTCGAAAATCTTCTTTCATCGAAATTGCAAAAAATATTGTTGATGACATCCACGCCGACTTTCACGAGCGCGGGCAGTATGTTCCGAACGCAAATCGCACGGTCTATGGCATACATTTTTACAACAGCATCGTGGTCATAGAGAAAAGACCTCGACCAAAACCTGTGCACCTAATGATCGGTGCTACTCAGTCTTAGGCACCTCAAACTCGTGTATTCGATGACGAGAGGTATATGCCCGTCGATAGAATTTGGGTAAAAATATGCAGGCGCCCGCCAGAATTAGAATGCAAGCCCCTCCCGAAATTGCGATACGAATTAAGATGTTGTCGCTGCTGTGCGTCAAAAATACGAGCGCAGCACTCCCTGCCACTACGATCATTACTGCTGAAACAGAAATAGCATAATCGACTATCGCCGATTTGAGCAGTTCTTTTGTCGCAGAAACTGCAAAAGATAATCCGACGAACTCACCAATCAGAACTCCGATTAAAGCTCCTTCGATACTCGGATAAATCAAAATGAGAATAGTTGCGGCTATTAGGCCGATTAAAGAGGAAAGATTGGATAGTGCGAGTGCTCGAGTTTTTTGCGCGTTCAACAATAAGGAAGTATGAGGTTCAAGGCGAACAATGCGGAAAAAAGCCGTTGAGGCGATTACCAATACAGCGAGATTGGAGACTATGAATCGAGAGCCAAAAACCAACGGTATTGCCGTCTTCAATACTGCAATCAAAGCCAACGCGTAACAACCAGCGACGATTGGATATAGACGGCTGAAAAGTCGAACCCGCGCGACATATTTACTGCTCACGTCCCTTGCATTGTGCAGCCCTGCGAAGAACAGTGGACCCAATATTCGAATTATGCCGCTAATCGGCACGAGACCAGCAAGAACGACGACGGCATAGAGGCCGAGGGTCGGCAGCCCCAGCAAAGCACCAACCATGAGTCGGTCTCCTTGCCCCACGAGAGCTAAACCCGCTCCGTTCAGTAACAGGGGAAAGCCAAAGGCAAGGGCTTTGCGAAAATAAGGCGTATTCCATTCCACTTGATATGGATTTGACGCCAGAATATGGCTGGCCACCACGTACGCAGCGGCTTGAACCAATAGGTAGGCGATAAACGCGTAGTGGCTTCCGGTTTCATACGCGACGACGATCAACGCCACGATGCCGGCGCCGTGCGAGACGAGCGAAGCGATCAATTGCGGCCAATAGCGATAATCCCGCTCGCCGACACGGATTTCCAAATCCTCGAAGGATTTGATGATCGTCACAGGCGCAAGCCAGGCAAAGCTCGGCCAATTCCCGCAGCCAGCGAGGGCGCATGCGATCGGATAAGAAAACACGAGAATGCAGGTGGCCAGAAAAAAGCCGCGCAGAATCGTTAAAGCGTGAGCGCCTGCGATCGCTTCTACTTGCACCGAGCGCGGGCTCGAGGATACAAAGCGAAAAATCGCGATATCGGTGATCTGTTCGATGGTTGCATAGGCGGCGGAAATAGCGGCGGCGAATCCGAATTCAAAGGGCCCAAGAATATGCGTGAGGATAAACATCCTCACGAAAGCCACCGATATTTCACTAAAACTAAAACCGAAAAGCGGCAGCGCCTTCAGCAGGCGGCGCATTTCATGACTTTTTCTGGCCATGCAAGAGCTTAAAATCGACTTGGCAAAGCTGCATGCTGCGAGCGCACGTTATAAATATGACGTTGATTTCTCTTCTTCTCTACAAAGTGCGCGTAGCCGAGCCTGGAGATCGCAAATACGAGGCCGATAACTAAGAAGAACAAGGTGTGATTCTCACGTTGCGACAACGTCATTCGATAAATCGCGAATGCGATCAAGGAACAGGCTATAGGACCGCCAAGCGCGGCCCATCTATCCTTGTTGGTGAGATATTGGCGCAGCCCGATCCAGATCCCACATGCAATCATACCGAAAAAAACTAGAAAACCGGGCACGCCCACTTCGACCAGAAGCGTAAGAATGTAGGTATCGAGAGTGGGCGTCGTGCCACCAGGTGTTAGAAATCCAATAACTTCGGCAGCCATACCCATGCCGTGCCCCGTCACGGGATTGGACAGGATATGAGGCTTAGCCAGCTCCCATTGGGCAAAACGAGCCTCAGTACTGCCGACCGTTTCGCCGCCGCCGAAGACGATATTGTAAAGGCGCTGCCAAAAGAAGATGAGACCTACAAGGCTTACAAAACCAAACGAAAAAAAAGCAAACACAATCGTGCCAATAAGGCTATGCGGATTGAGGATCGAATAGCGAACGGTCCAAATGATTGCCATCACCGGCATCGCTATAAGAAATGCGATGTAACCACCTCTGGCGCCGCTGCAAAACAGCGCCAAAAGGCAAGCTAGGACGGTTAGAATTCCCAGAGCGAACTCAGTCCATTTGCGGGCATGGAGTACGAAATAAGCGCCGATTGGCGCCGCCATTGCGGCCAATTCGCCGAACGAGAGCGGAACCGTGTAAATCGACGATGCCCGGTAGAGCCCATTTCGAAATGCGGATGAATTGTATATATCGATGATGATCGGATTACTGGCCATCATTGATTCAAGAATACTTTTCGGGAATATATCGAAGTAATACCGACGCTGAAGCAAGAATTCGGCGAGGCCAGCGGCGGAATCGAGTATCACAGCGATCGCGATGATCTTCATTAACAAGACCACGTCTTCTTCGCTACGCACGATCAACATGCAAGCGAATAGCGGCACGTACCAATTGAGCATCGCATCAAAAAATTCCTTTAACGAAAATGATGCGTTCGTTGAGGTAAAGATCGAAACAAAAACCATGAAAAGAAAGCCAATAGCAAAAAACGCGAGCAGCGGACTGCAACGCATGGTCTCCCATAACTTTTCCCGCGCCGCTTTCGAGCCAGCGACCGTAAAGCCAAACAAAATAATTACCGTCAGCGCGAAGACGCGCCGGACGGAGATCCACGGCAGCAGGCCGGTATCGATGGCGTAATAGGCCGGGACGCAAAGCAGGACGAAGACCATCGAATAGAACGCGAAGCGAAGGGCCCGATCGGACACGAGCCGCATTTCCGGCATCGCCCACAGCAGAATGACCAACAGAAGCGCCACGAACCCAATGGCGACGAGCGGCGGAAACAAAACGGCCGCGGCGCCGGTGATCCCGCCGACAACGAGGATCGCCGCACTCCAGCGGGTCGACCGGAATATTTTTTCGGCTCGGGTCATGCGCTCCGCGCTTCATTCCGACGAGCAAGCCGCACCGGCGGGCCTTCTTCTCCCCGCGCCCCGGCAAACCAGCCCCGCAGGGCGGCGAGGAAATTGGTCACGGAGCCGTGCGCCAAATATTGGGCCGTGAGCACGCAGGTTATTACGAGAATCAGCGGGTAGATTCCAGGGTAAAATCGGCGGCTGAAAAGGAGCTTGTTCCGTTCATCGAGATAAACGGACAAGCTCGAGCGGTCCTTGCGGCTCGTGCTCCAGCCCGTGGTGGTGCCGTGCGAATGGTAAACGACGGCATTGTGGGCGTAGCCGAGGCGCTGGTAGCCGCGGCGAAAGCACCAATCCACCTCCTCGCAATAGAGGAAGTAGCGCTCGTCCATGAGGCCGATGCTCTCGACGCAGCCGCGCGTCGCGAACAGCGAGGCCCCCGAGACATAGTTGATCGAGTGCGCGATGCCCTCCCCGTCCGGTACGGCGTCGGCCGGTTCATTCATGCCGATATTCAGGCCGCGCGCCATCAACGGCCGCCAGCGGGCGCCGTACATTTGAATCCGGTCGGTTGCCTTCAACACCAGCCGGCTGCCGACAATCCCGTAGGAGCCCTTGCGCGCGCATTCGATCAGAGAAGCGAGCGCTTCGGGCTCGGGCTCCGTATCCGGATTGAGCATCCAGAGCGCGGACCATGGTTCGGGGCCGATCTCACGGATGCAGACATTGATGCCCGCGGCGAAACCGATGTTGTCCCTGGCGCGATAGATCCGAACCGGCTGACCGCCCGCGCGCAGGCGGCCGGCGCGGGCGCCATCGACACGGTCATCGATATTCGCCGGCGGGGAATCGTCGAATTGAACGAGGCCCGCGAGCGCTTCGATCAGGGCCGCGCAGGCAGCCTCGCCGCCGTTCTCGCAAATGGAGATCGCGAAATTCTTGTGCGTGCTCCGCGTCAGCGCCGCCAGGCACTGGAAAATGTCGCCGGCGTTTTTATAGCCGACGATCGCGATCACCACCGGATCCGAATCGTCCGCCCCCGACGACGGTGATTTTACGGTCTGCCGTCCGCCCATGCTTTTCCCGTTCCGCGGAATAACCATGCTTTCGCGCAAAATTGCGTCAAAAGCCTTGCGGATGGGAAGCGGACGGCAGCCGGAAGCGATGGACTCTTTGACAGCAAACTCGAACAGCGCAGGCGTTGTGCCCCAGCGCGTCGGCGTTTCACTCACGTCATGCGTGTAGAAGATGAGCCAGCTTCGCGTTGAAGCTGCATGTTCGATCAGCGCACCCAGCTGGTGCTCGGTGGTGTCGGCATAGATCCGGTTGGCGCGGAGGTCCGCGAGATCGCATACGCCGGCATTGACGCCGGCAGAAATTCCGCGCGCCGTGCCCAGTCGCTCGGCGAGCACGCTCTTCGCCCGGGTACTGCGGGCGCCGAACGGATAAGCGAAACTCAGCGGCGGCGCCGGAAGAATGCCGGCGAGAAAGCGCTCATTGCCGGCGAGGTCCGCTTCAATTTGCTCGGCGGAGAGACCGGCGTAGCGAATGTGGGCGTAGCCGTGCGAGCCAATCTCGTGGCCGTCGCGGAGGGCCAGCGCGATATCCGCTTCGCTATGACAGGGCTGGCCGTTTTCATATTCACCCGTCAGCCGGCCGGCGACATAATAGGTGCCGGCCGATCCGTGGCGGCCGAGGATATCGCCGCCGCGCGCAAGCGCGCTGCGCGGAAAATCATCGAAGGTGAAGGAAACGATGCCGCTCGCGGCGCTGATCGGAAATGGTTTTGCCGGATATAAAAAATCAAAAACCGCCATGGAATAACTATCCCCGCATCACTTTATACGACTCGACGAATCTCCACCATCGAAGGCGGAACAATATGTAGATCGCCTTTACTCTATCGCTGAAGCGATGAAGTTTCGGCGAAAACAGAACGCGCGGCACGTGCACGATGGGCGAAAAGAGAACGAGCCAGGACCGCAATACCCAGCGGAGCGGGCCGAAAGGCTTCTCCCTGGCCAGCGCGTAGCTCTCGCGCGTAATGCGCCGCCACTTGCGGCGGAGGCCGGGCCAATCCCGCCGCGCCGGATGCGACACGATGACGTCCGGCGCGTAGGTCCAGCGGAAGCCTTTCTTCACGGCGCGCTCGCCCCAGTCCCTGTCCTCGGAAACGCCAGCGCGAAAGCCGCCGACCTGATCGAAGATTTTTCGCGGCACGAACATGTTGCCGGCGCCGGCGAAGTTTTCCTGTTCGACGTAGCGCCGAAAATCGAAGGCAAAGACGGTTTCGAACGCCTCGACCGCGGTCATTTTGTTGTTGTCTTCGACGTCGACATCGACGCGGCCGCCCACCATCTCGGCGTTCTTGAGCGCGGCGAGCCCGCGCTCCAGCCAATCCCGGGCGGGACGGCAGTCGGAATCGAGAAATGCGAGACAGGTGCCGTTTGCAGCGGCGACGCCGGCATTGCGCGCTTCCGCCGCACCCGGAATGGGGGCAAGCACCGCGCGCGCCCGCGCGCCGCATATCTTCTCCACGCTCGCGAGGCCGCAGGCGGAGTTGTTGTCGGCGACGATGATCTCGAACTCGGCGGCGGGGAGCGTCTGCGCCGCGAGCAGCGACAGGCAGCGCCGCAGATTTTCCGGATCGTCGCGATGCGGAATGACGACCGACGCCCGGGGCGCGTGCGGCTTAACCTCGTCCTGCGGGCGGGCTTGCTCGGCCACTTCGATCTCCACTATCCATTGAAATCCGGATCGCCGGCGAAAAGTCCGGTCGTTAACCAAGCGGGACATGCTATCCTGTCAAGGTAACACAAACGCCGGGGACTCGCCCGTGAACCGCATCGAACCCGCGCCATCGGCGCCGAAGACTGCGAGCCACGCGCGGGCGAGAGGCCCGCTGTTCGCGTCCGCGATCTTCGTGCGCGAGGCGCTGATGCGGCTCCGCCTGTGGTGCCTCCGCCACATCGCCAAGATGGACATCGACCCGGACGCGCGGATTTCGCTCCGGGCCAATCTCGACTTTACCAATCCGCGCGGCGTGCATATCGGCGGCGGAACCTATATCGCGTTCTACGCCGTCATCCTCGCGCACGACATGTCGCGGGCCCTGCACACCGACACCTATATCGGTAAGAATTGCTTCATCGGCGCGCAGTCGATCATCATGCCGGGAGTGCGGGTCGGCGACGAATGCATCGTCGCCTCGGGCGCGGTGGTCACCAAGGACGTGCCGCCGCATTCGATCGTCGCCGGCAACCCGGCGCAAGTCGTCCGCTCGGGCATCCGCACCGTGAAGTGGGGCATTCTCGCGGAAGCTTACGAAGCGGCGGCGGCCGCCACAGGCACTTCAGCCAAGGCATCACTTGACTGATCGTATGTTCAAGCCGGTGAAGATTATTTTCCTCGCAATCGTTTTGCTGTTCGGCGCGGCGTGGATGGCGCGCGCATTCTGGATCCGGGACAAAATCGCGGCGCTTTCGGCGCCACCCTCGACCGCTTATGCCGCGGCCAACGCGGTCTTGCCGCCCAAAGGGTCACGCGCGCGCATCGTGCTGATCGGCGATTCGCGCATCGCGCAGTGGCCGGCGACGGCGGTGTGGCCGGAGACTTGGGAAGTCATCAACCGCGGCATCGGCGGCGAGACGGCGGTGCAACTCTCGTTGCGCTTCCCCGCGGACGCGATCGCCCTTGATCCGGACGTAATCGTGATCGAGGGGGGCATTAATGACCTCGTCGCCGCCTCGTTTATGGATGAAGACGCGCAGCGCGCGTTTCTGAACGATACGGTCGCGATATTGCGAAGGCTCGCAGACCAGGCGGCGGCCTCCCGCCGCCGCGCCTTGATCGCGACAATCATCCCGCCTGCGGAGCCTGATCTGCTCAGGCTTCCAGTGTGGAGGGAATCGCTGCGCGATCTCGTCACGGCGGCGAATGCGGGGCTCGCGAAATCCGAGCTGCCCGGTGGGGCGGCCGTTATCGATCTCGCCTCACTACTCGCCCCGGATGGCAAGACGGTCTCGGACATCTATCGCGCGGATACGCTGCACTTTAATGATACGGGCTACGCACGGCTGACGGCGGCGCTGATCGAGCGCGTGCAATCCGTGCTAGAGGCGAAACGGCCATGAAGATCGAGCCCCTCGCCATTCCCGGCCCGCTCCTGATCCTGCCCGAGAGGCACGCGGATGCGCGCGGCTATTTCGCCGAGACGTTCCGCAAGGACCTTGTAGAGCCGCTGACCGGCCCGGTCGAGTTCGTGCAGGACAATCAGTCGCGCTCGGCCAAGGCCGGCACCGTTCGCGGCCTGCATTTTCAGGTGGCGCCCTCGCCACAGGCGAAGCTCGTGCACGTGATCCGCGGCGCCGTCTTCGACGTCGCGGTGGACTTGCGCAAATCCTCGCCTAGCTACGGCCGCCACGTCGCGGCGACGCTCTCCGCCGAGAACCTCGCGGTGCTCTATGTGCCGGTCGGCTTCGCGCACGGCTTCTGCACGCTCGAACCCGATACGGAAGTCGTCTATAAAGCCTCCGCCTATTACGACCCGGCGGCGGAAAAGGGCCTTCTCTGGAACGATCCCGCCTTGAACATCGACTGGCCTTTTGAGGCGAGCGCCGTGACCATCTCGGACAAGGATCGAACCCTCCCGCCGCTCAGCCGGCTCGGCAGCTGGTTCGACTGATCCCGCCGCCATGTGGAAAGATCGATCGCCGTGAGAATCCTCGTAACAGGCGGAGCGGGTTTCATCGGTTCGGCGCTCTGCCGCTACCTGATCGCACAACCCGACGTGCAAGTTGTGAACGTCGACAAGCTGACCTACGCCGGCACGCTCGCCTCGCTCGAATCGATCGCGAAGAATATGCGCTACGAGTTCGTCCGCGCCGACATCTGCGACGCCAAGGCAATCAACGCGGTGTTTGAGGCGCAGCGGCCCGACGCGGTCGTGCATCTCGCGGCGGAAACCCACGTCGATCGCTCGATCAATAGCGCCGGCGTTTTCGCAAATACAAATGTGCTCGGCACATTCACGCTTTTGGAGGCCGCGCGTAATTATCTTTCGAAGAAGCCCGCCGCCGCCAAGAATTTTCGCTTCGTGCATGTCTCGACCGACGAGGTATATGGGTCGCTTGGCGTCGCTGGCGCCTTCCGCGAGGACACGCCCTACGATCCGAGTTCGCCCTATTCCGCGAGCAAGGCCGCGGCCGATCATTTCGTCATGGCGTGGCACCGCACCTACGGCCTTCCCGTCATCATCGTGAACTGCTCGAACAATTACGGGCCGTACCAGTTTCCGGAGAAGCTGATCCCGCTCACCATTCTGAACGCCTTGGAAGGAAAGTCGCTCTCCGTCTATGGCGACGGCTCGAACATCCGCGACTGGCTGCATGTAGAGGATCACGCGCGCGCGCTTCATCTTATCCTGCAGCGCGGGCAGCCGGGCGACAAATACAACGTCGGCAATCGTAGCGAGCGCACCAATCTCGAAGTCGTCAAAACGATCTGCTTGATCCTCGACCGCCTCGTGCCCGAGGGGGCCCCACACGCGAAGCTCATTCACTTCGTGGAGGACCGCCCCGGCCACGATCAACGCTATGCGATCGACCCATCGCGTATTGAACGCACGCTCGGGTGGAAGGCGCTCGAGAAGTTCGAAGTGGGGCTCGAAAAGACAATCCTCTGGTACCAGAAGAACGAGGCGTGGTGGCGGCCGTTGCGGGATGGCGTCTATTCCGGTGAGCGCTTGGGAACTCTTGGGCGCGAATCGGCGCTGTCATCGCTCGCCGACTTGTCGGCGCTGCAAAAGCGCTCGAGACCATAGTCTTCGAGGACCGCGCCGTGGCGCCCGCGGAGACCAACGTCCCATGAAAATCGCTGTCACAGGCCTTCACGGACAGGTCGTTAGCGCGCTCCTCGAACGATCAAAGGTGAATGGCGTTGAAGTGATATCCGTCGGTCGACCAGTCCTCGACCTTGCGAAAACTGGAACGGTTCTCCCTGCAATTGCCCCTCTCCGGCCTGATGCAATTGTGAACGCCGCGGCCTACACCGCCGTTGACCAGGCCGAGGATGAGACTGAACTCGCTTGCCAGATCAATGCGATTGCGCCCGGTGAAGTGGCGGCCGCGGCACATGACCTCCGCGTGCCCATTGTGCATCTGTCCACGAACTATGTTTTCAATGGCGAGAAAAACCAGCCCTACGTGGAAACTGATCCCATTGATCCCCTCAACATCTACGGATCGACCAAGGCGGCGGGTGAACGGTCCGTCGCAGACAACGCCCCTTGGCACGCCATTTTGCGCACGTCATGGGTCTATAGTCCGATCGGAAAGAATTTCGTGCGCACGATCTTGCGTCTCGCCAAGGATCGAGATTCAATCGATATCGTCTCCGATCAACGCGGGGCCCCGACCTCGGCCGTCGACGTTGCCGACGGGATTTTCACGGTCGTCAAAAACCTCATAGAACGTCCTAGCGACGAAAGATTGCGTGGCGTGTTTCACATGACCGCTCGTGGCGGCGCAAGCTGGTCCGAATTCGGCGAAGCTATCCTTGCCGCCTCGCGCGAAGTCGGCGGCCCGTTTGCAACCGTGCGACCGATTGCGAGCAGGGACTACCCACAGGCCGCCAAGCGACCCGCAGACTCACGCCTTGATTGCTCGAAAATTGCCAAGGTGTATGGCGTCCGGTTGCCGCCGTGGCGTTCTTCGCTCAAGCTGTGCGTCGAGCAGATCTTGCAAGCGGGGATCGACGGATGAAGGGGATAATTCTGGCCGGCGGCACGGGGAGCCGGCTCTTTCCGATGACATTGGCGGTCTCAAAGCAGCTCTTGCCGATCTACGACAAGCCGATGATCTACTATCCGCTCACCACGCTGATGCTCGCGGGTATTCGCGATATTCTTGTGATCTCCGATCCACGCAGTCTCCCTCTTTTTCGCAAGCTTCTCGGCGACGGCAGGCATTGGGGAGTCCGATTCTCCTATGCCGAACAGCCTAAGCCGGGGGGACTCGCTCAAGCGTTCATCATCGGGGCAGATTTCGTGCGCGGCGGCCCGTCCGCACTTATCCTCGGCGACAACATTTTCTTTGGCCATGGGCTTCCGGAAATCATGAAACGTGCCCGCGCTCAAAAGCGCGGTGCTACCGTTTTTGCCTATCAGGTCAGCGAGCCGGAACGCTACGGGGTGGTCGAGTTTGACCGGAAAGGACGCGCCACCTCCATTGCTGAAAAGCCCGCACGACCGAAATCAAATTGGGCCGTGACCGGGCTTTATTTTTACGACGCCGCCGTTGTCGATATCGCAAAAAAGCTAAAGCCGTCGACGCGGGGCGAACTTGAGATTACGGACGTCAACCGCACTTACCTGAAGCGCGGCGACCTTTCGGTTAAAAAAATAGGCCGCGGATTTGCGTGGCTCGATACGGGCACACCCGAGTCTCTTCTTGAAGCAAGCGAATTTGTACGTACGCTTGATCGACGCCAGGGAACAAAAATCGCCTCACCAGAGGAGATCGCGTTCCACTCCGGGTGGATCACAAAACGGGCGCTAAGTGAGCTTATCCGGCCTCTCGGAAAAAACGACTACGCCGATTATTTGCAGCGGCTTGTCGAAACCGAGTAGCTCGCGACTTATTGGCCAGCTCGTCGAATGCTTTCGGCTTCTTGGCCGGTTCTTCGCCATTCCGACAGAAGGGCTCCGCGCACCCCCAAAAAGATTTGATTGCGACCGCATTGACTTTCGGAGATTTCGTGCTTCGTTAGATGTATCCAGGAGGCGATTCTAAATGGAGTAGGCAGTCATGCCTGCGAATCGCCTTGCGCCAAGAACATATCCCGTACCGTCCAAACTTCGCCTGCTCTTTGAGCAGCGCCCCCTTATCTATGGGGAGTCCGTCGCGCTCTACGACACACTTGTTGCGATGACTGCGACCGCCATCCGCCCGCGAAACGTGTTTGATTGGTTCGTAGTTAAGCGGGTTGTCGACATCCAATGGGAGATTACTCGTTATAACCAACTGTATGCGGGGATAATGTCCCACAAGCAAGCGGACAAACTGGCATGGATGATACACACCGTTTTTGATCGGGTGACCCCTGAAGATAAAGAGTTAGGCCCGATCCCTAACGTAATGGAGATGGCGAGGGCGTGGCTCGCTGACTATCCCAAATCCGTGGGACTCGCGAAAAAGACCGATTGGATCCTCGCCAAAAAGGCTGCGGAATTCGATTTGGAATCGCAGACGACGGAAATCTTTTCGAACGCAATTCCGATGTTGGAGGGATTAAATCGCGTGCTTGCAATGGCCGAAATTCGCTACGAACGAACAATTCGTAGCCTCGAACGGAGCCGGCAGATCATAGGACCGTCGGAAGTCGAGGCTGTGAAGCAGATTCCGAAGATTACTCGCCATCGTCGGGCGCGAATGAAGCGCAAAGCTTCACAACAAAAAAATCCTGATCTTCAAAAAGGTGCTGCTTGACTTCGCAGAAACAGATTGCTGCCAACCGATTAAATGCGCGCCTGAGCACGGGCCCAAGAACGGTCCGAGGAAAGATACGTTCATCCCAGAACGCACTTCGCCACGGATTTTCTGCGAAACTTAACCGGCCTCAATATGTTTCGATCGGGAGGGACCACATGTCGCAAATTTTGCAAACTTATTTTTCGACTCCCGCACTCAGGCAGCACGCATATCAAATTCTTGAGGCGGAGCATGACATGTTGGAATTACGTAATGTGCGCGCTGCAATGCTCAATCATTTCGCTCGCGCCGACCAACAAACCACAAAAGCAACTCGGAAGATCAAAAAGCGGGCGTTATGGCGAATGACACACGCGGAAATGGCTCCTGCGCTCGATCGCAAATGCGCGATTACGACTCAACCATCAGCGCCAGCGCTTTCTCGTGCATGCGCCGAGTTGCAGATACTCGATCGCTATGAAACTCGGGCACTTGGCCGGCGTAACCGGGCCTACCGATTTTTTTGACACTGGCGCGATTTTGAAACTCAGCCGAACGACTAGAAGGCGATTCCCTTCAGTAACCGAATTATCTCTCGGGCCTGTCGCCAGATTACTTTCTCGTAGCGACCAATTCGCTCAAATAGGCCGCCATCGAAGTTCGAAACTCGCAAAAAACACCGAGCAACTTCGACCGCGTCATTTGCATTCGACGCAAGAACTCGCCCTGCCCATCGCCCGCTAAGCTCTACGGAGACGACATCGGCGACAGCATCAGCCGGTCGATTACCGGCATCCTCTCTTCGTTCGCGTTGGATCCTACCGTGAAGCTCGATGATTCCAGTCTCGACTGCATTGGCACGCCGAAGACGCCACAAAAGCGACGCCAAGCGCGAAGCAAGCTCCTCTTCAATGAAGGATGCCGGCGCCAAATCCGTCAGGATCAGGCGGCGAAAAGCTTCAAAATCCAATCTACTCTCGAAAACATCGACGACGGTCGAAGCAGTAAGGCCGTGCTTCAAGGCATTTTTCCGCGACCGCTTTTTCCCAGCACTCGTCTTTGGCCCGGTACTGAACTGGGCGTTTCGGCGATTCGCTTCAAGTTGACGCTGCGAGCTCACAGCACTTAGCCCGCATTAGCCAGCTGAGTTCGCTTGCCCTCGGTTTCCGACCAAAGCGTGCGCGCGATCTCAGTCGGTTCGATTCCCATATCATGCCACCAGGCTTGTTCGTTGCCGGAGTGATGCAGCTGGCGATGATGCTCGCGGCAAAGAGGCACGGTGAATTCATCGCTGACCTTGCTTCCGAGCGCGCGCGGTTGTGCAAAGCGCAGATGATGCGGATCGGACGGACTGCGCTGGCATAGAAGACAGGGCTGCGAGGCGACGAAACGCAGATGCGCTTTATCCCGATGCCGCTTTGCTGCGCCGAACTTCAGCTGCGACTTGTCGATGGGAGCGTTGAGTTGCGCAGGAGAAGGTACCGACGCTGGATGCGCCCCATTTGAATTCCCGATCTCCTTCTTCGCTTTGGGCGCGTGATAGAGCGCGAGCCCGAAGGGCTTGCCAAAGGTGGCGAGCGCCCGCTTGGTGGCGTCGGTCTCCGAAGTCTTGAGCGCGAGATCATGCGCCTCGCCGGCTGAAGACCCCCTCGCCTCGCCGCAGCCATGACCTTCGCGGACGATCGTTGCCCCCGCGGAATGCACCGTAATCCGCACTTTCGACATGTAGACCACCAGAAACACGCCGCGGTTCTCGCGGGTCATGACGCACTTCGATTCAACGGTCTCCCGGTCCCAGCCATCAAAGCCGAAGATGCGGTTTGCTTCGGCGATGGCATGGCTCCCCTCGATGTAGGCAAGCTCTTTGCCGTCCTGAACCCTCGTACGCACATGCTCGCTTCTGACATCGCGTCGAAGGGCATAGACCTGTTTCCTGGAGAGGCCCATTAGCTGCTCCTGACGCTCAAGACGGGCTCCGGATTGCTCAGCGATACACCGGCCACAGCCCCGCCCCGCTTCAGTTCCGCGAGCAGCTCCTGGCGCATCAGCCGGGGGGCCTGCGGTTCCCAGAAATGGGCTGGAATCCGGGTCTCATCCGTGACTGCGAGCGAGATCGTCCCGGCCCGCAAAGAGGCCGTGAAATCGGGTGCCGTGAGCTTCTTGATGTCGGTCTCCGCCATCACATCGCGCACGATCTGCCGGCGCTTGGCGGCCCTTTCCGCAAGCCGGGAAAGCCGGTCCTGCATTTCCTTGATGCGGCCCTTCAGGCCGGCGGCTAGCGCTTCGTCTACAAGAGCGGAGCGGACGACCGCGGCCAAAATCTCATGAAGGTCCGTCAACCCCTCCACCGTATCCGCGAGCGTCACATCGTCGATATCCGGCTCCTCGGCACGAATGCGATTTCGGATTGCAGTGTGAAAAGCCACAGCCGACTGAAGGTGATTCATGCTGATAAGCTTTCTTTTATGTCTTAAGTGCTGTTTTTTATATCATTCTTACCAACCACTTGTCCATAGCTGCGAATCATTGATTTCATTCGCAAATGTTGCACTCTGCTCAGGTCCGCGCCGCCAGAGGTCTGTTGGGCTGGGCTCAGGGAGAGCTCGCGCGTCAGGCAAAGGTTTCAATCATAACAGTCCAGAGAATTGAAAAGGCTGGTGGCCCAGTGATGAGCCACACCTCAACCTTAGTGAAGATCCAGGAAGCCTTTGAACGTGCCGGCATCCGCTTCATCGATGAAGATGAATCCGGAGGGATCGGCGTCCGGCTCGTTAAACCGAGACCAAAGAGAGCGCGCAAAGGCTAGGACTGCCGAAGCAGTCGTTTTTGCGAAACGAACCCAAATTATTGCGAAATTTCAATGGGCGTCGCGGGCAAATCAAAATTCTCTCAACCTGAGCAGAAACTTTTGGATGTAAGCTTGTGCAGATAACGCTGCTACGTTCTAGGTCCAGGAGCCCTCGTCCAAATGTGCTGAAATGGTGCGAGCGGTCCTCAAGGGAAATAGAAAGAGCCCGGTGCTGTCCTACGCCTTTGTATATCAGGTCGAAGATATTGGCTGCGGTCTGGAATCCAGATTGAAACAGCGATGGCTCTGCGTTCATCGCAACCGCGCGAATAAAAAGAGACCGCCAACGGAGGCGGCTCAAACAAAAAGCCCCGGACGATGCCGGGCTTTTAATTTCATCTGTTCGAGATTGGATCAGTACTTCGCGACGACTGGGCTCTTACCCCACGGATCGCCACCGAAGCGGTAGGTCAAGCCCACGCGGACAACGTCTGTCTTGTCGTGGACAGAGATAAATACGCCAGGGAAGTCGGGGAGAAGTTGGCCCCTAGAAGTCCCGTAATCCGTGTGTCGATATTCGATACGTCCCGACCAATTATTGGCGAAGGCATATTCCCAACCAGCACCGATTGTCCAACCATTCGGGCTCGCGGTCACAAGGTCCGCAGGCCCGCCAACCGGGCCGCCCGTTAATGAATAGCGGGCCGTCGCCCAGCCACCGGTTAAGTAAAACAGCGAGCGATCCCAAGCGACACCAATACGCCCGCGCACGGAACCATCGGATTTCATCTTTGCCGATCCGATGGAGGTTATCCCACTGGAGTTTGAAAAGCTTCCGTGGAGATCGGCCCCCTCGTAATCGCCCTCAATTCCCAGTACAAAATTATTCACTTGGTAGTTGCAGCCGAGATGGCCGCCGCCAAGCCATCCACGGGGATCAGAATTGTCGGTTGGCGCGCCATTGCTAAAATTCTCGCGTGCACTACCCCAACCATATCCGACCTGTCCGCCGATATAGCAGCCCGTCCAGCTGAAGACCGGTGCAGGTGCGGCCTTGTAGACCGGACCTTTCGTCGGCATGTCGGCGGCGATAGCAGGCGCACCACAGAACGCCGCGGCAGCAATACCCGCGACGAGAAATTTTTTCATAAGACCGCCCTCCATGGATTCGGCCAAGCCCGTAACTCAGTTGATGAGAATATAGGCCCTACCGCCGCGGAAAACTCGAAAATACACCTTCCCGGCTGAATCCCGTGGCATGTGGCTCAAAGTCCACACTCGAGGTTAGTAAGAACGAAAGGCGAACCGGGCGAATTAGGACACCCGGCGTTTAATTAGGACAGCACCAAAGAGCCCTTGAAGAATTAAAACAGACCAATTTGTGTGCCTAGAAGAAAGTAGTTTCAACTCAGGAGGCAATGCATGCAGGACCACGATTCGGGGCGACCGGTCCCCTACATGCAGCGAACGCGGAACTACTACCGCGCGCTTGGCTACACCAAAGACTACGTTTGGGCGCGAAATGATGACGTTCCCTTTGTCCATCTCGCCAAGCCGGTTAGCGCTATGACCGTCGGGCTGATCTGCACGGCAGGCCCAGGCGACCGCTCACATCGCGATAAGCGAAATCGCCCGCATGTCTGGAGCGGCCTCGTCGCCAGTCCGCCGGACAGCTTCGACACCGATTTGGCCTGGGACAAGGAGTCGACGCACACCGACGACCGCGAGACCTTCCTGCCCATCGACGCGGCGGGGCGCCTGATCGCCGACCGGACTTTGGGCGCGCTCGCGCCGCGCTTTCATACTGCGCCCACCGGCTACAGCCAAAAGAAGACGACGGAACGGGACGCGCCAGAAATCCTGCGGCGCCTCAAGGAGGACAAAGCCGACGCTGCGATCCTGACCGCGCTTTGACCCGTCTGCCACCAAACCGTGAGTTTGGTCGCACGACATCTGGAAGCTAGCGGGATCCCGACTGTCATCATCGGGTCCGCCCTCGACATCGTCGAGCACTGCGGCGTACCCCGTTTCGTCTTCTCGGATTTCCCGCTGGGTAATCCGTGCGGCCATCCCTGGGATAAGGACATGCAGACCGAAACCGTCCGGTTGGCGCTGCACGTGTTGGAAACGGCGACAGCGCCGCGCACGACGGTTCGATCGCCGTTTGCATGGAGGGCCAATGACCCCGAATGGCGCGAGCGCTACAATCGCGTCCTTCCCGAGGACCGGGAGAGACTGCTCGCCATCGGAGACGCAAGGCGTCGCAGCTTCGGCCAGGCGCCGCGCGCGAAGCCTCCAAAGTAAGGCGAGAAGCCGCCATTGAGCGGAACGCTAGAAGCGCGGTTTCTAAATACCCATTTCGGTAGCTGACCAGCCCTTTCCAGCCACCCTCCCTTGTAACTAGAATTTTCAGACGGAGGGGATGCCTTTGGCCGGCAAGATCTTCATCAATTACCGAAGGGACGATAGCGCGCCTCATGCGATGAGCATCGCCCAATATTTGGAGCGGCGCTTCGGCTCCCAAAATGTCTTCATTGACGTAGATCACATTCGAGCGGGCGAAAACTTCGTCACCGTTTTGGATGAGCGCCTGCAGGAAACCAAGGTTCAGCTCGTCATTATCGGGCCGCGCTGGACAGAAGCCCGCAACTCGAAACGTGCGAGGCGCCTCGACGATCCTGAAGACTGGGTGCGCATGGAGATCACGAGCGCTCTCCGCAAGCGCATTCGCGTCATACCGGTTCTTGTCGGCGGAGCAAAACTTCCGAAGGAGGACCTGCTTCCGGACGACCTCAAGCCGCTACTTAAAATGCAGGCGGCGATCATTACCACGGCCAGCTTTCGGCACGAGATGGCGGGGCTTGCGAATGATATCGAAGGTATGATTGGCCGAGATTACCGATCCTATGGCCAAAAGGCCGCTATCGTTGGTGCGAGCGGATTGATGGGCATTGCTCTTCTCTACGCCCTCATAAGTGCGATGATTCCCTCGGAACGCACAGAAGGACGTCTATCGAAACAATGTGAGGCAGACCTGCAGAAATTTCGAGTCGCTGTCCCCGTCGGTGCCTTTGCGGTCGCCAGCAACGGAAACTGCGGCGTCAGTGTCGGGCAGCCTAAGATTAGTCTGGCTCGTGTCGCTGCCTTGGAAGCCTGCAACAAAGTTGGTCAGGGTTGTAAGATTTTCGAGGTTCTGGAAGGCGATTGGACCTTGAATTCTGATTGCGAGCAGCAATTAGCCGCTTGGCGAAATGATGAGCCGGCGAAGGCATTCGCTGTCTCAAAAAGCGGACACTGCGCAACTTCCATCGCCCAGAAGTCGCTCGACGAGGCGAAGACCGAAGCGCTGGCTGATTGCGAGGCGCAAGCCGGCGAATGCCGGTTACGTGAAAGCAATGCCGGAAATTGGGAAATGAACGAGACGTGCACCAAGGAACTGGACGAATGGCGAAAGAAGGACCCGGTTAGCGCGTTTGCTGTCGCTCGCAATGGAACGTGCGGCTCTTCTTCAGGATATTCGAGTGCCGAAGATGCCCGTAAGAACGCAATCTCGGATTGTGAGACTGATGGCAGCGAATGTAAGGTCACTGAGCTTTTCGAGGGCAACTGGGCGGTGACGGACGACTGCAAGCCGGATTTCGAAAAATGGGGGAAATACCAGGGCCGAGGCGCGTTTGCAGTTGGGCGAAGCGGGTCTTGTGGGTACAGCTGGGAATATTCGAGTTCGGCCGAAGCAGATCGTGGGGCAATTGAAGAGTGTGAAAAGGGCGGCGGCGATAGCTGTAAAGTAATTTCCCGCAAATAACGACGGACGTTACTGCGCGGCTAGACGACGCCAGCGCCGATTAAGACGCCGCGCTCAAAGCCAATCCAACTCGGCAAGTTCGTTATATGCAATCAGCAGTGCCGATGGCGGAATACCGCATTTTTATAGTTACCAGCGGCCGCCTCGCCGGACCAGTCTCATGACCACGAGCAGGATCACGGCGCCGATGGTGGCGGCGATGATCTCGCCAACAATCCCGACGCCGAGATGAATGCCGAGGCTGGGAAACAACCAGCTGGCGATGAAGGCGCCGATGACGCCAATGACTATGTCGCCGATCAAACCATAGCCCGTGCCTTGCACAATTTGGCCGGCGAGCCAACCGGCGATCGCGCCAATCAACAATATGACGAGCAGACCTTCTCCAGACATGTTCTCTCTCCATTAAAGCGAGACATGCTAGAGCCCGTAATGGCCATGCGTCTGTATAATATTGATCATGAGCATCCGCCCGCACGGGAGGCAAGCCCGCCGTAGCAACAGAAACGACAGCACCGGCCGCGCGCCTTGCAACGAACGCAAGAACGTTACACTTAACGCCGGTGGCACTCGCAATGGCGCGAGGATCAGGCCGGCCCAACTGAATCGCATTTCGCTCATGCTTCGGCCTATGCAGTGGATATTCCGCCAGAAAAGCTTCAATTGATCGACGCCGACGAATCCGAGGGTTTGGCGTTCGTTTTGAATCGCCGCCGGCAAAAAAAGCGCCATATCAAGAGCTGCGCCGCAGATTATTAATCTCTTATTAAGAACTGGCGAAGAGGTTCGGTTTTACGGGACCGCTTCGCCATGACTTCACTCTATATATGCAGCATCCTCGTCGGCGCGGTATTGGGGATGCGCTTTAAAGTGTTGATCTTGATCCCACTCATGGCAGTGGCTTGCATCATCGCCATGGCCGCCCTCGCCCTCGGCCGAAACTGGCAATACTCCGTCGGCATAGCCCTAGCGATGGTCTTGGCGTGCATGCAAATTGGCTACGTCTTCGGAAGCGTCTCGCGTTTCATTCTGGCCGCGGGCCGTGTTCACCGGCCATCCCCAATCAATACGCGAGCCATTGGGCTCGTTCGGTCATCTAAATCCGACTGATCTCGTTAGTACAACGGCTGCGTCAAGAGCGCGTAGGGACCGGCACCCAATTCGGGCGCGCGAACCAATCGCCGCTCTAGTCCTGCCCGAGGCTGGCACCGATGGCGATCGAAGCTGGATTCAAGGTGCGGCTCGGGATCTACAGGATCAATCCTGAAACCGAGGCGCTGCGCAGCGAAATCTGGGAGGTGCTGGCGCCGCAAATCGACACAGTGCTCCGCGAGCACTACGATAATTCCATCAAATGCGCCCCTTTTTACAAGGAGCAGATCGAGAATCGGCACGCGCAGCTCATGCAGAGAAGCGCGCTCGAAATAAAAAGGCTGCTGCTTGAGCCCTACGATGAAACATGGGTAGAGCGCTGCTACGACCGGGCCAAGTTCGAGCTTGATAGCGGCTTCGACATGCGCTCGCGCGGGGCGATGACGATCTCAATTCTCACGCAGCTGAACAAGCTGATCCTCGCTCGGCATCGATTCCCGGCGCCAAAGGCCATGCGGCTTATGGACGCTGCAACACGCATCTTCATGCTCGATAGCGCGAACGCGGCCGCCTGTCACAACAGCCTGGAGGTGCAGCAAGGAAAGGCGCGCGCCAACCAGCTTGATGCCGCAATCCAGGAATTCGGGCGCGCGATCGACGGCGTCCGCCAGGCGGTAAGTTCAGCGGTCACATCCTTCGGATCGACCTCGGATCAGTTGGCCGAGCTCGCGAGCACTGCGACCAGCCAAGCACATACCGCAAGCCATGCCGCCGAAGATACGGCGCAGAAGATCAATTCCATTGCCGCCGCAACCGAGGAGCTTAGCGCCGCCGTCGAGGAGATGCACGCGCAGGCCGCGAACAGCGCCAAGATGACGACCGAGGCCGTCACGTATTCCAGGCAGACCATCTCCAACATCCACGCCCTTTCGGAAGCAGTGGAAAAGATCGGCTCGGTTGTCGGCATGATTTCGAAAATCGCCGCACAAACCAATCTGCTTGCACTTAACGCGACAATCGAGGCGGCACGTGCCGGCGAATTGGGGAAGGGTTTTGCCGTCGTTGCCTTGGAGGTGAAGTCGCTCGCCTCGCAAACCGCGAAGGCCACCGAAGACATCGGGCGGCAGATCGGGCTCGTACAAGAGGCAACGCAGCATTCGATCGGAGAGATTACCTCGACGGGCGCGACGATCGCGCAACTCTCGGCGGCGGCCGAGGCGGTCGCTTCCGCGGCAAGCCAACAGGCGGCATCCACCAACGAGATCTCGCGGAACACCTCAGGCGCTGCGGCCAACGCAGCAACGGTGGCCGAGGCGATGAAAATTGTGGGCGACACACTTCGCCGCACGCAGGAAACGACGAAACTTGTCTTGAGTTTTTCCGCCGATCTCTCCCGTCGCTCTCAGGAGATCGGCAAGGCCATGGACACCCTTTTCGCTGCCGCCGCATCGAACGTCGGCACAAAGCAATTTGCGAACCTGGCGGTGGTCAAGAGCTGATCGGCAGCACCACACGCTGCTGGAGAAACATTGAACCCTTTGCAGGTGCTGGGTGGATATGACTGATCTCGTTAGTACAACGGCTGCGTCAGGAGCGCGCAAGGGTCGGCGTCCATTTCGGGCGCGCGATCCAATACCCGCACCGCTTGCGGCGTCGATGGGCTGCATGACCTTTTGCGCTGGGAATCGATGCCGAGGCGCTTGGATGCGAATTCTCAAGGCTATCGCTCAGCACGCGACATTTGGCCGCGTGATCGAGTTCGCGATAACGCTTTTGGGGGCCTTCTAGGCTAGCAATCTGCGCTGACTGCGATCCGGCCACTCTTGACTTCCACGCCGAAACTCTGGGAATCGTGCCGACATTCCATTCCGGCGAAGGACGTTCCCGTGAGCAATGACACCCCGCGCAAATCCGATTGGCCGGTAATCGGTCTGTCTCTGTGCCTCTCGGGATTTGGCCTGTCGGCCGTGCCTTTCATCGGCACCCGCTACGGAGACTGGCCGGAGGCGGTCGCTTTGGCGGTTGGATTACTGCCGCTCATCTTTGTCGCCATCCGCATCATAATGCAGTTCGACCAACGGCTCGCCAGCGTCGAAAGCCGCCAGCGCAAACTAGAAGCCGGGCGCAAATAGCGAGGCAGAAACTGCGTCGAGTTTCAGCCGCTCGTAGGATCTCATACTCGGCACTATGATCCTCGCATACAGTTGAGGGATGAAGTGCCAATAGACGTGTTACTGAAAAAGGCGCTGAGCGGGGTGGTCCAGGCGGGCTCGCTTGTGGTGATCACAAGTTCCGGCAAGCGCCTCGTATTCGGCGACGGAAGCGGCCAACGGGTCGTCCTCCGCTTTGTCGATCGGCGCGCTCAAATCGCATTCCTACTCGATCCCGAACTATACTTCGGCGAACTATTCGTTGATCGCCGCCTTGTGGTCGAGGAAGGAACGATATTTGACGCTTTAAATATCATCTTGCGAGAAGCCCGAAATGCGAAACCGTCGGCACTCGTCCGGTTTGTTGATCGTTTGCGGTTGGCAAAAAGCAGGCTCCAACAGCGGAACGACGCTTTCCTTTCGCGCAAGAACGTGGCTCACCACTACGATATCGACGAAAGGCTTTATGCGCTGTTTCTCGACAGGGATTGGCAATACTCATGTGCCTATTTTACGAACGCAAATGTGACACTTGAGGAAGCGCAGATCGCGAAGAAGCGCCATATCGCGACGAAGCTCGTGATTACCCCGGAGCAGAGAATACTTGATGTGGGGTGTGGTTGGGGTGGTCTTGCTTTCTATCTGGTTGAGACCGCGGGCGCTGGGCATGTCACCGGCGTTAGTCTTTCGGAAAAGCAAGTTGAGCTAGCTCGACGCCGCGCCGCTGATCGCCGCTTGAGTGATCGGGTTTCGTTTCAGTTGCAAGACTATCGCGAGGTTCACGGCACATTCGATCGCATTGTTTCGGTTGGGATGTTCGAGCACGTCGGCACCGGTTCGTACGACGCCTTCTTTCGCGCCTGCCGTGACCGCCTCACTGAAGGTGGGGTCATGCTTCTCCATACGATCGGCAACATGGGCGCACCGAGCTATACCAATCCGTGGATCCTGAAATATATATTTCCCGGTGGCCATATTCCCTCGCTCTCCGAAATCTTGCCGTCGATCGAGCGTGCCGGATTAGTCGTGACCGATGTCGAAGTTCTGCGTTTGCATTACGCGTCGACGCTTCGTGAATGGCGCCGACGTTTTCTAGAAAATTGGGACGAGGCAGCGGCCTTGTATGACGAGCGCTTCTGTAGAATGTGGGAATATTACTTATCGATGGCTGAGACCGCGTTCTTATGGGAAAACATCGCCGTTTTCCAAATCCAATTGGCTCGCCACCAATCGCCGGTCCCCCTGACAAGAGATTATTTGAGCAAAGGTGAAGCGTTTCTTGAAAAGGCGGAGGCGAAGACGACACCCTCTTCCGCCAAGATTCTTACGTGAACCCTCGCTTTTGCCCTGTGGAAGCGTTGGGCTCGGCGTCTAGCGGCCGGTCGTCTCAGCTGCTCAAACTCTGATGCGGTCCTGCACCGCTAATCCACAGCCGAGACCGATGAGGCCACCGATCAGTACAATTGTCAGAACATGTTGGGACTGACTGTCCGTCAGTTTGTCGCCCGCGGAAGGCTTCTCGCCCTGCGTCTCAATGGCGATCGGGCCGAGCCTGATCGCCGATCTTTCTACCGGGATCGTCGCGTAACCAACGAGCGCCCCTGCAAGCAGCCCAAGGACTAAGAAGACAATCGGCGCATTCACCTTTTGGTTAAGGATCTGCATGATCGCTGCCTCCTGATGCTGCGAATCCGCGCATAATAACTCTTCAGTCTTTCCTCCGGTTCCAACGGTTATAGAGGGGGCAAGTGGGCGGTTGCATTGCGTGCGACCAACTCAGCTGATCAAACGTAATCACGATAAGATCAACTACACGCCGCTCGCAACGCCGCAGGCACGCCAGTATCGAATTGTGGTGGGGCTGGGATTTCGGCCCTTTCGTCAAAGGCTCTAATAGCGGTTGAATTTAGATAGTAGGCGCGACCCATCACGACGGAGGTGTAGTCGTTACAATTGATAACCCAATCGTAGATCGTCATATCGAAATCAAAATCAGGAACTCTACCCCTACCGTTGTATTTTTGCGCCTCCGAGAACTTCTCCATAATGCCGACCCGAACTTTTGAAGCTGTCCGCTTTAAGCTTTCTTTGTCGATCGACACAGCCCACGTTCCGCCGCTTTTGCGATCTCCGTTCCAAACTTCTTGCCAATCTGTAGCAAACGCCGAAGTCGCGATCAGTAGCCCACACGCGCCGCCAATGGCTAACAACTTTCTCATCTCAAGCCCCCTACCCCATCTATTGCGCATTATTTACGGTATTTCCTCTTGTTCAAATTCGCCCGGCTCGAAATCATCGTCCGTCGGAAGCACATCGTGGTTGGTGCGACAGATAAAGACCAGTAATCTGCGCATGCTCTGACGAAATCGCAATCGATAGCCGCCCACCAAGATAGGCCCATCTTGATCGTTGGCCGCACCCCAAAATCCTCCATCAACAAGCGTGTCGCAAAAGATAGAGAGGAGGTTTGCGAGTCCTGGTTGTCTGGTACCGAAAAGATGCGCTATTTTCTAGAGCGGTCGAATGCCGCATTGTTCGAATATTGCGAAATGCTTTAAACCCAAGCTAGGTGATTACCGCGTGCTGGTGCGGAAATTCCATTTCGAGGAATGCTGCATTCTCCCGAGTTCCTGAAAAAAGTTATGGCCTTATACAGAGTACGGCTCTCCAGAATTGGCTACGCGGGCGTGGTCGCGGGGATGCTATTCATCCAACATTCGGCCGTGTCACTAACCGGCGGAAAAGATCTACCCGCCGACGATATCGGGGCCAAGGCCTCGGTTGCTTTATATTATGAGGGCAATCAAATCTGCGGCGGCGTTGTCTATAAGGACCGCTACATACTGACAACCGCCCATTGTTTCACTGACGGAAAAGGAAACCTAGAACTCGAAGCGGATGATATTCAGGTTCTTTACTGGAGTAGCGGCAAAGCAAAGCGAGACGCCAGAACAGTTGAAGCGATTGTGATCCATGAAAATTATCTGTTCCAGGAAGGCGAAACGGCACGGTTACTCGATCAAGCGTGGAACTTCGACAACTTTCCGGTCAACCACGAGGACATCGCAGTATTAAAACTAAATGCTCCGCATCCGGCGGGCGCGATCAGCGCCTTCGTGTCGGGTATCGACAACGAATACACGGGGAGCAAGGGAAATGACACTTGGTTCTATATGTATGGAAGTTCGGTGAATGGAATACCCGGAAGACTTCAACGCGCGCTTGTTGGCCAATATGGATTACTCGATCGAGTCATCCCGGGGAAAACACCAGATCCGTTCTACACGGTTCGCCAAATGACCATTATCCCGTCCGAGAACGGATTCGACAAAAATATATCGCAATGCCACGGCGACTCGGGAAGCGGCGTATTCTTGGTAGCCTCTAATGGTGCTCGATACGAGGAGGAAACTGAAAATTTCCCCGACGGCATTCAACTCAAAGAAGGCCTACCGATCGTTGTTGGACTCGTGGAAGGACATCCAATCACTGACGTAGGTCAGATGAATGCACGGTGCGGTCGCGACGTTAAAGCAGTTGGATTCAGGGCAACTCGGGTCGACTACTACCATGACTGGATTCTCTCAAAATTAAGTGAACCACAATAGTCGCATGTAGCTTGGGGGCATTCTTGGCCTGCAATGAATCTCGGCGGAATCTCTGGTTCGCCGTTGCTCTATTTTCGTTGGGCTTCTTGCTTCTTTTTCGCGGATGGTTTTTTACAGGCTTCGATGCCGCGTTCGGCGATAAGGAGGATGGCTATGTTGCACTCGCGCTGATTGAGCACTGGCATCACGTATTCACTGGCGCTGCCTATTGGACCGATCCGATTTTCTTCTACCCGCAGCGCGGAACGCTTGGATATACGGACGCATACTTTTTGCTTGGACTTTTTAGTGCGCCGCTGCGGATGATCGGTGCCGATACATTTACTTCCTTCATGCTGACGGTAACCGCGATGGCCGCGATTGGCTTCTTCGGCTTTCGGCAGTTGGCTGTTCGGCATTTTGGTCTGCCAGATGCCTATTCATCGATAGGCGGCTTCCTCTTTGCGTTCGGCAATCTCGATGCGGTCAAGCTAATTCACGTCCAAAGCTATTGTGCCATGCTGCTGCCCGGTCTCTGCGCCATTATTCTTTCGGGCTGGAGCAGCAGGCGCCATGGTGCCGTCCTCGGCGCTGTGGCGGGCTTGTTATACGGTGCCCTCTTCCTCACTAGTTTCCAGACTGCGTGGTTTTTCGGCTGCTATCTGCTGTTGCTAATGCCACTGCATCTCGCAATTCGCGGGCCGGTGGCGACGCAGCTACTGATCCGGGAAGCAGCGACGTTGAAGCGGGCTCTCACGCTTGCTGCAGCATGTGGATTTGCCGTTGCCATCGCGCCATTTTTTATTCTCTACATCCCCGTGGCGCTCGCTGGACACAGTCGCGATTTCGCGGAGGCCGCCTCCAACCTGCCGGAATGGCGAGACATGGCCAATGTCACGCCCGAGAATGCGGTATGGGGCGCTGCGATGAAGTGGCTCGCAATTGCGGGCCGTCCGGATCGTCCGGTTTGGGAAGTTGAGTTGGCTTTTACGCCGGCCGTACTCGCGGCCTTCATGGTCGGATTCATGTTTCTCATCATTCGCGCGCGCAACCCACTTACGGCCCGCGATTCCTATTTGCTGATGTTCGCCACAGCAGTCGTTGTCTTCTGGTCGCTGCAGATGGATTATTTCGGCATCCGCCCATGGCGCGCCGTTTGGGCTCTGGTTCCAGGCGGCGATGCCATCCGATATCCGTTTCGTTCGCAGCTCGTGGCGAATCTTTTTGTGAGCCTCGTTGTGGTGCGCGTATTCGCTGGCCTGGAACGGCGGCGGATTGCAAGCATGCTTCTCGGCGGCTTGCTTTTGATCGAGCAAATCAATCTAGCTTGGCCACCCATTGTTTCTCGCCGCGAGGCATTGGCCTGGATCGAGGCGGTTCCCCCGCCGCCGGGTGGCTGCAGGACTTTCTATTTGGCCCCAGGCGCGGAAGCCGGCGGTCCGATCCCGGAAGAGCGCCAAGCCGCCGCAATGCTGTTCGCTGAAATCCGGAACATTCCGACCGTCAACGGGTACTCTAGCTGGTTCCCGGACGGTTGGACGCTCGACGACCCCTCCAGTCCAACTTATCCGACCGCTGTCGCGGATTGGGCCCGTCGCAATGGCATCGAACACGACTTGTGCGCACTGGCACTGCACGCGGGGCGATGGATGTCACCTTCATAGTGATTTGAGACCTGGTAGCTTTCAGTTAGGGACCCGTGGTCTGATTGGCGAAGTACCAAGAGAATCGATTCGTGCTCGATGCGTTCTGGAGCCCAGTCCCATCAGAAGCCAGCAAGTGGTTTCGCTCGTCGATATCGTCCGTCCTTACTCCGAGAGCGGACATCCGAAGAATGAGTTGGCATGTCGGCTAAATGCCATTGCGACCGTCTTTCGGGGCTTCCGGTCACGCGAACTGGGGCGCTTGCCCGTCGGCCGTGTCAACAAGATGCTTGGGAACAAAGACGAGAACCGGGAGGATGAGGGCGTAGACAAGTGTGATCGCGATCACGCAGACGGCAAAGCCACCATACTGATCATAAAGGTTCGTCCCAAGCACATCGCCAAATCGCGAGATGATGAAATAAAGGCTGCTGGACATCATGAGCGTCGTCCCCTGCAGGCCCGGAGGACAAGACCGAATAATCAGATCCATATAAGCACCGGTCGCAATACCACCCATGAGGCCGATAGGTACTGCCGCAATCAAAGCGCCCGTCACCGAATGAATGAAGAGCAACGGAATCATCTGTGGGACGGCGATAACTGTCCCCCACAGCAGAAGCGTCTTCAGGGGAAATCTTCGGCAAAGAAATCCGAACACTATGAAAGTTGGAACGAAGGAGGCGGCGAAAATTGCGTTCCACTGACCCCATTGGGCATCCGTCGCATGCAGAGTGTTCTGAAGATGATACTGAAGCGGCGTAACTGAGCCAGGCGCGAAATTCCACAACAACCAGATTAGTAAAGCCGGATATATCGGCCAGTGTCGCAGCAGTCTTTTAAAGTCGCTCAGGGGATGCCCCGGCATCCCGTATTCGATGTGAACATTGTCAAATACATTTCTCGGTCTCCATACAGCATAGATGGCCACCGCGGCCATGATCGCGGCGCCGATTAGAAATAAAATACGGGCAGCCTGATCGGCGCCTTTGTCTTCCAGCATATCGCTAAGTATGCCGCCGATAAGAAGTGCCGCGACCGTGGGAATCGACAGGAAAATGTTCCACACCGCGCTGATCTGACCGGTCATCGCATGTTGCTGGCCGATCGTCGAAGTCAGCCCATTTTGCGCGCTCACGACAAAAAGGAATGAGATTGTCAATAGAACGACTGCAACGACGAGCGTCACATAGGTAATCGGAGTGAAAGCAAAACACGCATAGAGGAAGGATGTGATGGCGCCAAACAACAGCATGAAGCCACGGTCTTTCATTCCAAAAGGGTCCCACAAATCGCGAATGAACCCAAAAACAAAGGACAGGTACAACGGAATGGCAGCCACGAGCCGAAAATTAGCGACCTCATGCGCCTTCAAATGCAGTTTGTTTTTAAGAAAAAAGCTGATCGGAATATCGATCAAGCCTCCGGACGGGCCACCGAAGGCAAGAAGAACGATCAGTATGCCTAGATAGAGGAAAATGCTCTGCCGAACTAAAGGCGAGAGGATAGTGGGAGCGATGGGAACAGCCGCTATTTCGGCTGCAGGAAGATCAGTCGTCATTGCACAATATCTCTAATTGGGAGCAGCAAAGGTAATTGAGCTCAATCGCCAATTTGGCCCATCCAAATCGATCGTTGCCCTGCCTTATTCAGTTCTTCCTCTCAGTTTGATCCCGGCGGGTCATCATCATGTTTGATGGCCCGCCGCCAGAGCCAGATACCAAGCCATACTGGCGCCAGAAGCGCGCAAATTACTTCTAACCTATACTGAGTGGATTCGGAAAAATCGTGTTGTTCGGCGTAAAAAAGACCGAACAATGCACCGGCCGCACCGACGAGGGTTGCTAGCATGGCAATGGTGATCAACCCTACTACGACACTCGCAGCATCCAAAACAAATATCAGGGCCTTTTTGAAGAATGTTTGCACTTAAGGAATTTCCTCCTGTTCTAACTCGCCCGAACTGTTCTTATCCTGTCTAGCCCGGGTTCAACCACATGGAGGCATTCACCGGTTTTGGTCAACATATGCTGAACCAAGATATTGAATTGCTGTTGCGAAAAGCAATCCAGAAGCGTGTTTTTCCCTGTGCTGTCGCGGGCATCTTGTTGGGAAAGACTCGGCTCTTCGTCGCCGCCGGAAGCGAAACTTACGATGATGTCGATAAGTCAGTTCAACCAGATGCCCAGTTCGACGTCGCCTCGCTGACGAAGGTTGTCGCGACAACCACCGCGGTGATGCAACTAGCCGAAAATGGCGAAATATCGCTAGATGATCGTGCGTCCAGATTCCTGCCCCAACTCATCGGCTCCCGACAAGAAATCACGATCAAACAATTGTTGGCGCATACTGCGGGATTTCCGGGGCCTGTACCTTTCTATGAATTTTGCGGTAACCGCGAAGAGTTATTGAATGCAATTTTCTCGACAGAATTAGCTTACACCCCTGGCACCAACCGCATTTACGACGACATCACTTTTATATTGCTTGGGCAGATCGTCGAAACCGTCACTGGGATCGGCCTTGATCAATATTGCGAAGCGCACATTTTTCGGCCCCTGCAAATGTCGCACACCACATTCAATCCCCAGGTTAGCGGCGATCAGCAAATTATTCCAACCGAGATTGACCAGGCACGTGGAGGACTGCTTCGTGGAAAGGTCCATGATGAAAACGCATTTTTATTGGGAGGCGTTGCGGGACATGCCGGCCTTTTTAGTACCGCGCACGACCTCGTTCGATTTTCCGAAATGGTGCTCGGAGAAACTTCCGCGGCACCTGCAATAATATCGGGCGCGGGCATTCATCTGATGAAGTCACAACAGTGGAAGGATAGCAGCGGAGCGTATGGCCTTGGCTGGGACAAACTCCGACCTCATTATATGAATGGCATTGATGATGAGGATGTCATCGGACACACGGGTTTCACCGGCACTTCCCTGGTAATCAGCCCCAAGAAGAATTTTGCGCTTATTCTGTTGTCCAACCGCGTTTATCCGCAAAGATCAGATGTGTCGCCCATCATGTCCGTGCGCCGAGAGCTCGTTGAGATAGTCATGAACCATGTGGCGTGATCATAATTTGAATATTGCTGCACGCGTTGATTGCCGGAAATCATCTGCTCCACGTGAGCTCTTCCCCTCCTCGCCTCCGTCCGAATCTGGCGCCAACCTCCCGCAGGGGTTATGGTTCCCCGAGTCATTGGGACATTTCAGGGGAGAACATGCGCAACGCAATTAGCGGGATCTTCATGGGGCTAGGCGTCGTTTGCGCATTGGTGGCGGCGGGTTGTTGGATGTATTTCATTTGGTCGTTGGACTGGGGGCACTTCGGAAGCCGGGCTTGGGGTCTTTGGTTTTTTTTCGTGTTTCTCATGGGCACGATGATAATCGCGGTAGCGGCCGCCGCTCCCTTCTTGTGGATGGCGGATCGAACTGATCGGGGCTCCTAGACTGGTGCTTCCTAATAAATCGACCGTGAGACGTATATTCGACAATCGGACTCTGACTCGAGAATCTAGGTTCGAATCCTAGTCCCCCAGCCAATTGATCTTACGAGGCTTTTCTCTCCTCTGCATTAGAACATGGAAGGACGAAGCTGCAACTGATATCGAAATTCGTTTCGCCGGTGATGGTCGGACGCCGGCAAATATGAAGCCGTACGCAAGCGCTAGCTCAAGGTAAGCATGGTTCGGTCAATAATAAACATCTGCGGAAGAGCCGCGGCGCGACTTGCCCGCGAGGATAGCAATCGAGCGCGCTGCGGATGATCCCTGACGGGCGAGCTTGAAACAAAGTGCGCTCCGCCGGGGGAACTATATTCATCTCCGCGACTTAGCCCAGTGATGATGCCAGTAATTCTTTGGTTTTTAGGTGTGCCGCTCGTCGTCGTGATTTTACTCATGGTGACTCACGTCATCTAAATTCAAGAAGATGAAAAGCCCGGCTTATACCGGGTTTTTTTGGAGTGTGTTTCTGCGTTTTCAGTCGGGGCACTGTTTGAATTAGGCCTTGTTTGGTAGCACGCGAACAGAAATTTCTTCAGGAGAAACTTCATGGTTTTGGTCAATTTAATTGCGGTTATTATTTCGCTAGCGGTAATGGTTCGCGCTTCGAATTTGTTCAATGCGAGCTCGATGATGCCGGCTCCGTTGCCAGGCGCGCTGCAATTTGTTGGCGTGTTTGCCATTATCACTTTGGTGGGCGGCCTCGTCGGTTTGTCGGTTTAACCTTCAGTGCTGGAGATAAACTCTGAGCCGCGGCATACGCTGTCAACCATTCGCAATACGAACGCGTTTGCTTATGGCACTTAGCGAACATACTACCGTGGCTGCCAAAAAAGGCGCGCGAATTTACTATCTCTGACTGCTAGGCAACGTATTCCTGCATCGGCCTACCTAAAAGATCAAAAAGTGTTTGCCCGGGCTTCTCTTGCGCGCACGGAACCAATGGCAGCCGGGCACGTTTGCCTAACACAACAAAGGGCGAACGCGCCCAAACAATATCAATGGTTGGAGGAAGCCATGGCTACGAACAGCGACAGCAGCGCAGCATTTGGACTGATGGGAGTCTTGATTGGAGCGGTGATTGTCACTGCGATTGGCGGTTTCTTGCTCTTTAACAGCGGAATGTTTGGCAATCAATCGGCGCTCAAAATCGAATTGCCAAAAGTCTCGGCCCCAAAATAAGGAACTGATCCACTACGGTCGCCTTGCTTGATTAAGCCGCCTTTCTTTGCGCCTTCTCCGCGAAGGGCAGAAAGATAACACCCCCGGCACACAGGTTCCTGTCTCGGGCTCTTACTGGGACACACTTGATCATGATAACGATAATCTTGCTTCCCCCTTTTCATTATTTTGTTCGTCTTGCTCGCGTGGGAGTGCTGGATTTTCCTGCAGGCCATGCGCAGGTTTCTCAAAAAGCAAAAGACTGAAGCGGCGACCGTTGCGCTTGGCCTCAGCGCGATATTCGGAATAGGAGCAATTTATTCTCTTTACGTAGCCAGGATCCTGCTTTGACCCAACTCACTACTAGTGAAGTCTCTAACATCGAGAATGCTAAGTAGAACTTGTTAGAGTTCGACGCACGACCGCAGGTTTCTCGGAACTAATGACTCTTCGGGGGGTTGTCTTAAACACAACTCGAATTCCTCAAAGGAGAATGCAGTGTTCAAAACAAAAATCGCGATCGTCACGGCTCTTGTCATCGGAACCGCAACGGCCGCTACGGCGCAGAACTACCGCTACTATACTTATGGCAATTCTTATCGTTATGATTCGCCCTATGATCGTTCTTACAGCGACGATCAGCCGTATTATCGTTCCTACAGCTATAATCCTTACTACGGTTATCAAAGCGGATATGGCTCTAATGACCACGCCTGGAGCGGACGGGGATCAGGGCCGAATAAGGGTGCCGGTGAGAATGGTGGCGGCTAAATAAGCTTACTTTGATTGGAAAGCTCGGCGAGGAAACGCCGAGCTTTTTCCTTTTCGTATGTCCGCTATTGGTCTTAGTGAATATTTGCTCTCGAGGGCCTCATATGGCGCTGCTCGACTGAGCGCCGCGAAGCTCCGCGAAATCAATCAAATGAGCCCTGACGGGAACGATAAGCCTCTTAGCTCGTTGTCATAACAACCAAGGAATACATGATCAAAAAAGATTGTAGTTCCGTTCATCGCTTTAGGTCTACTTAGGCAAACCTGAATCTGTAGGGCGGAGTCGTATGGCTAACCCGCTGGAATCTGAATCGTTCCTCGAAAAGAAAAATCTATCTCGGCCTTGAGTTGTGAGCAATTTTGGTCAGATTTTTTGGGAAACGACGCCGCAAAATGCTTTCGTAGTGGCTTAGCACTCCGACGATGTTCTCCGAGATGCGGTGCTCTAAATGCCGGGGCGTAATGCGTTTCGAAAGTCTTGAGGGAATGATGAATGGTCTAATCGATGTCATCTAGCAATACACGTGCGCTATATGCGGAGTGAGTGAAACACTGTGAAATTGTAATGACGACGTAGGGTTCGGACTCGCCGCGACGTGCGGGTCGCTGATTTGCGTAAAAACCAGGATAGTTACACGCAATAGCGCCGCTTGAGGGAAGATCCATGAAAAATAATTACAGGCTCCGAGAAGCCGCAGAATTAAAGTTCAAGAAAAAGGAGCGGAGACTCTCCGAAGATAGGCGCGCTATGATTGAGTACATTGCAGCCAGTCGCACCGTAGACGTCAATACGGCGCGTTTAAAGGCGCTTAGATTAGCGCGTGATGCGGGTGATTTAACCCCTCCCGCTAAATCGACAAAAAGCGTCACCCGCCAAAATGACACAGGAGCAAAGTGATAAATTAGCGATGGCCCAACCTGACGGGGCGCGGGATCGTTGTACCGAAAGGAAGACGTAACATGCCTTCCAAAATCGATCTGCATCTAATCGGCATTTGGTTCTGCGTAGGCTTCTTCACTGGCGCAGGCTGGGCGATCGCCACCTGGCTTGTCGGGCGAATTCTCTCAGTTATTTGAGTGCAAGCACTGAGGGGTTTAGGGAGTGCCTGCCTGGATGCCGACGACGATTTACTAGGCCAAGAATCGCCTTTACATTTCATGTGTATCAAATTGCACACAAATATTTTGAATCAAATAGGAATCATTAACCGGCCCGTGTTGTTATTTCGGAGTGAGTAAACAGAACGAATTGGTGAGCGTTCTCATTGTCGAGGATGAACCACTTATTAGATTGGTTGTCTTTGAAGCAATCGAGTCGGCCGGATTCAGAGCGTATGCGACGGCCAACGCTGACGCCGCGATACGCATTATTGAGCGGCAACGAGACATCCGTTTGGTATTCACCGATATCAATATGCTGGGGTCGATGGACGGCATTAGGCTCGCCCATTGCGTTCGTGATCGATGGCCCCTAGTCCAATTCATACTCACATCGGGGCGATGGGAATATGGCGAAGCCGAACTGCCGCGCGGAAGCGTCTTTGTCGGCAAGCCGTATTCGCCGGAACAGATCGTCCGCAAGATTGAGAAAATGTCTGGGGCAACAGCTTAGGCACACGCGTTTTGGCCACTTTGATCAAAGATCATGAAAGTTTGAACGAATTGCTTTGACGAGCGTTGGCATGAGCTGGGGATCAAATAAACGGAGAAGAAATGGCAAAAGAAACTCACAATGCAGCTGCGCAACATCACGAAAACGCAGCTAAATCTCATCGCGCCGCCGCAGAACATCACGGCCGTGGCGATCATATGTCCGGACGGTGTATGTGGCGGTCCTAACTTCGTTCCGCTTTGAGTTTGTGAGTGACATGTTTGACGCCTTCCGATGAAAGAGCGCGGATACCCGCAATGGATCCTAGCTGGGCATTCGGTCTCAGGTTGACGGAAAATTATCACGGTAACGAGCGTGGCTATGGTCTATTTTTTTCTGTGAAGAAATCTAAACGCGACAATCAATGTCCGCTTTCAGGGTAAGAGCAGACATCGCAAGCTCACACCGAAATGTCTGCTTCTGACCCAAAGCGGACATCGAATGCTCGGCGGACTCGCGTCTAGCCGGGCAATATAGTGAGTGGTAGCATTTTTCTCCGAAATGGGATGTGGAGAGTTCTTAGGTCCGAGAAGACCGAACGGAGCACCCCATGACCGACCCACGACCCCCTCGCGACTCTCGTGCTTCGGACCGGCCCCGCCGAACCAGCGCAACATTGGGTGGATTGAAACGCTGGCTCTCCCTGCTAGCGTATGGGTTATTCACGAGCACTCTGTATCGTGCGCGCACTGCGCCCCAAACATTGCGGGCGCGCTTCGAGCGTTTCGCCCGCGTGAGTCGCGAGGCAATTCAGCGCAAGTACCCGAAGGTCGTCTTCGAAGATCACCGCCCGGGCCCGCTCTGGGTGGAATCCGTGCGTGCCGTCGACCAGCCTAGCTGCGTCATCATCCACCTCCACGGCGGCGCATTCATCTTCGGTTCTCCTGCCTCGTACCGCGATCGCGCTATGCGCCTAAGCTACCGGTGCAAGGCCGAGGTCTTCGTCCCCGATTATCGGCTCGCCCCCGAGCACCCGTTTCCCGCCGCGCTCGAGGACGCGCTCGCGACCTTTCAGTACGTGAGGGCGTTGCGTCCACACGCGGCAATCTTGGTTACCGGCGACTCGGCGGGTGGCGGGCTTGCCGTGAGCCTTCTCCTTCGATTGCGCGAACTGGGCGCGACAATGCCCGATGGCGCGATCCTGCTATCCCCATGGACTGACTTGTCCGTGACAGGGGCGTCCGTTGATGGCAATCGGCGCAAAGATCGCTGGTTCACGCGAGAACACCTCGTGCGTTGGGCGGCATACTACGCAGGCGAAACAGATCCGCAGGAGCCGCTGATGTCACCCATCTTCGCCGATCTCTCCAAGCTGCCGCCGCTCCTCGTGCTCGCGGGTGAAGACGAGCTCTTACTCGACGATGCCGTGCGAGTCAGAGATATAGCCATGCGTGCAGGAACAGATGCTCGTTTGCTCGTCGGCAAAGGGATGCAGCACGACTGGCCGCTCACCTTGCCATGGCTCGACGAGAGCCGGGACGCGTGGAATTCGATGTGCGCCTTCGTTGAAGAACGCCGGGCGGCGCACGTTCAGTCAAACGGATAACGATGTCCGCTGTTGGCACTTCGCGACATGTAGTCTTGAGAAGGCGGTCGGTCGCTTTCGGGCTAAGGGCGGACATCGGTCGCGCTAAAATGGAGTGCGTCAGCAGCGAACGACCCAAAACGGACATTCTATCCGAGTTCATCGAGGTTGAGTACGCGACCGTGAAGCACTTAAGATCGTGGTAGCAAATACCAAGGGACTAGCCATGGCCCTTCTCGAGGCTGTCGATCGGTTGGAATTTCAGGTGCTGATCGATAATGTCACCGATAGCCTGTCCACCGCTCCACCGAATGTGACACTTGAATGGCCAGCATTGATGCGGGCCGGTATGCGGCAATTGTCTGGCAAATGCCAGTGCTGTGCCAATCATGGATTGTCACTTGTCGTCAGAGCGTTCCGCGGCACTCAATGCCACGCAGTTCTTTTTGATGCTGGTCCAGTGGAGTTCGCGGTCGAATACAATGGCACGCGACTGGGAGTTGATTTCGGCAGTATCGAAGCCGTGGTCCTTTCACATGGCCACTGGGACCATGCTGGCGGGCTGCCCACAGCACTCGAATTAATTGAAAAAGCAAACGGTAGTCGTCCCATTCCCTGCTACTTACATCCCGGGATGTTTCGGCAGCGCGCGTTACCGCTCCCCGGTGGCAAACTACTTCCCATTCAGGAAATTCCGTCACCGGATGATCTCGCAAACAAGGGTGCGGTCCCCATTGTCACGACCGAGCCGCAAGTCATACTTAATGAAATGTTTTTCGTCAGTGGCGAAATTCCACGCGTAACGAGTTATGAGAAAGGTTTCCCTGGCCATAAACGGCGAAGCGAGGACGGCAAATCTTGGGAAGACGATCCACTGATTGTGGATGAGCGGTTCCTGGCTGCTCACGTGAAGAACAAGGGAATTGTTGTCTTTACAGCTTGCTCACACGCGGGTGTGGTCAACGTTCTTAAGCACGCTCAGTCTAGCTTCCCTTCGACTCCTCTCCACGCGGTTGCAGGCGGTTTTCATCTGGCGGGCGGCAATGAGACGATCATTGCGGAATCCGTGCGAGACATTGGGACTTTTGGACTCGCACAAATCGCACCGGGCCATTGCACGGGCTGGCGTGCAGTCAATGCACTTGTGAGTGCATACGGTGACAGCGTCGTGGCCCCGCTAGCAGTTGGCAAAATCTTCGCGATTTAGAGGGTGAGGTTTCCAGCCTCGCCCAATGCCCGCTTCTGGCACTTAGCCGACATCCCGCCTCGTCTAAGATTTGGCCGCTATCGGACGTATAGCGGACATTGATCGGAACTGCTGCGGAATGCGTCTGCAGCGAATGACCCAAAGCGGACATCCGCATCTCACCGCTTACAGCGATCGTGAGGTCTGGTGACGTTTCGGGCGTAGGTTCTCGTTAACACGGCAGTCGGATGCCAAAGGGAGTGGCTTTCAGCTCCGCTTGCGCCGCACAATTAACTCTTGTTCATGTCGCCTAGCGTCGTAGCGCCCTCTACGCCGCCTTATTATGGTCCGCTTTTATTTAGCCCATGTTCAGTGGAACTACATCTGAATGAGTCGGTTACTAGGTCGTTGCTTGCCCGGTATTTGAGCCATGCGAAAGATTTTGATTATTGGATTGTTTGCGGCCTTCGGGCTGGTTTCGGCGGCATTCGCGCAGCCTGCGGAAAACCGAATCGCCCTGGTGATCGGCAACGCCGCCTACCAGGCCGGCGCCCTGCAAACGCCTGCCAATGATGCGGGACTCGTCGCGCAGACCTTGCAGGCGGCCGGATTTGACGTGGTGGGCGCCCGCGACCTCGATCAGGATTCGCTGCGCCATGCCTTTCGGGACTTCGTCGAAAAAGCGCGCGGATCCGGGCCGGACACCGTCGTCTATATTTATTTAAGCGGGTACGGACTGCAGCTTGAGGGCGAAAACTATTTTGTCCCGGTCGACGCAAGGATTCCGACCGACTTGGATGTCGCCGCCGAGGCGCTCAGAATTTCCGATTTCATGCGGCCGCTCGCCGCCCTCAAGCTTAGGACGAGCGTCGTCGTGCTCGATATGGCGCGCGCCCATCCATTCGCGCGCGCCGGTGCGCCGCTCGCCGGCGGTCTCGCCTTGAGCGATCCGGAACCCGGCGTGCTGCTCGCGTTTAACTCCGCTCCGGGCACAATCGCTCCCGAAGGTCAGGGACCCTACGGACCTTACGCGCAAGCGCTCGCGGAAATGATGCGCGAAGGCGGCTTGCCGCTCAATGAAATTTTCAACCGGCTGCGCCTACGTGTGAACGATCTCACCAAGGGCGCGCAAGTGCCTTGGCATGTCTCGAAAGTCGACGCGCCGGTGGTGTTTTTCGAGCGCGCGCCGGACGCGCCGCCGCCGGCGGCGCCGCCGGACCAGACGGCCGCCTTCCGGTCGCGGCCGATCCGCGATCTCAGCGCACAAGAGGCTTACGTCGCAGCGCTCGATCGCGATACCCTGCCAAGCTATCTGGATTTCCTCGCCGCCTATCCGAACGATCCGATGGCGAGGCGCGTGCAGGCGATTGTGGCAGCGCGGCGTGAGGCCATCACCTGGCGCCGGACCCGCCTCATCGACACGCCGGAAGCCTACTGGTCATATTTGCGGCGATATCCGCGCGGGCCGCACGCGGCGGATGCGCGCCGGCGTCTTGTTTTCCTGACCGCGGCGCTCGAGCCGCCGCCTTCCTTCGCGATGGTCGAATATGATGTACCGCCACCGCCGCCCGACGAGTTCGTCTATTTCGAACGACCCGCTCTCGTCTATGACGACCCGGAGTACGGGTTCGCGCCACCGCCGCAACCGCCAATATTCTTGCTGCCACCGCCGGAGCCGGAATTTTATTTTTTGCCCCCACCGCCGCCGCCAGTCGCGTTCTTCGTGCTGCCGATTCCGATTTATCGGCCGGTGCCCATTTGGGTCCGCCCGCCCGCCTATGTACGGCCGCCGCCCAATAACGTCATTTATAACAACATCCACAATACGGTGACGGTCAACAACACGACGAACGTGGTCACGATTACCGACAAGAGTGGTCAAACCAAGACGATTACGCCGCAGGTGCAACCGACGGGCCCAGCTACCGGCAAACAGGGGGAGCGCCTACGCCGATCGTGCCTCCGATCGGGCCGTCCTTACCGCCCTCCGTCGCACAGAAAGCGATTACGATTCAGAATCAGGGCCCGAGCGCTGGCCAGCCCGGCGGGCAGCCCCTGCCCGGCACGAAGGGACAGCCGTTGACAGGTCAGCCCGGGCAACTGGGACAGCCTCTGCCTGGCATAAAGGGACAGCCGCTGCCGTCGACTGGTCAACCGGGACAGCCAGGAACGGGTACAGGCCAGACGCA
>Ga0070734_10000968_pt1 | contig 47610 bp, 37 predicted proteins | sample Coa_R1_8_FD_66444 | JGI IMG/M metagenome (GOLD analysis project Ga0070734, IMG submission 66444) | Surface soil microbial communities from Centralia Pennsylvania, which are recovering from an underground coalmine fire - Coalmine... | ecosystem: Environmental > Terrestrial > Soil > Unclassified ...
GCTCCCAATTCACCAGCCAACAATTGAACGACCTGGTGCAAACGGAACTCCACCAATCCCCAAGCCCCAATCCCTAATCCCGAGCCCCCAGCCCCGAGCTCCGTGCTACCATCACCCTTTGCGCGCGTCGGGCGCCTCCGGGTCCGCGGGAAGGGCTGAGCCCACCGATGTTCCACTCGTTTTGATTGTTCCGAGACGAATCTTCTTTCAGCCCGAACGCGGACTGCGGGCAAATCTTGAAAGGAGATCGTCATGCCCACTCCCCTTCCCGCTCCGACGCGCCGGCTTCCCGCCGAAGCCAATCTGGAGCAATTAAAGAAACAAGCCAAGGATTTGCTGGATGAGTTCCGTTCAGGCCAACCCGGCGCCGTCGCTGAGGTGAAGCTCTTCGAGCGCGATCCGGATCCGGCGCGATTTGCACTCAACGACGCGCAGCGGGTCGTGGCGCGCGCTTACGGATACGAAAGTTGGACCAAGCTGAAGGCGTTCGTCGACGGAGCGAATATCAAAAGCCTGGCGGAAGCCGTAAAGACAGGCAACCTCGATCGAGCACGGACGCTGCTCCGCGCAAGGCCAGAACTTTCCGGAATGGATATGTCGGAAAACGACGAACATCGCGCGCTGCACTACGCGGTGTTCCGCCGCGATGCAGCACTGGTCCGGCTTCTGATGGAAGCAGGCGCGGATGCGCACAAGGGCATCTGGCCGCATCGCGACGCTACCACCGCTTTCACTATCGCGAAGGAACGCGGTTACGACGACATTGTCGCGGTGATCGAACGCGTCGAGCGGGAGCGCCGGGAAGCCCTGAGCTGCCCAAATGCTACGGTCTCGCCCATCCAGGATCAAATCCACGCGGCCATCCGCAAGAGCGAAAATTCCGAAGCCATCCGGCTGCTCGAATCGGACGAGTCTTTGATTCGGGCCTGCGACCGCGACGGGCGCTCGGCTTTGCACATCGCCGCCGAAGAGATGAATCTGGAAATGGCGGATTGGCTGTTAAAGCATGGCGCGAATCCGCGTAAACCGGACTCCCGAGGCGATACACCACTCGATCGCGCGGCGCTTGCGGTGGATCCGCGCGACAACTCGCTTGATCAGTTTCCCGCAATGGCCCGGCGGCTGCTGTTCGCAGGTGCGGATTTGACCCTCAATGGCGCGGTGGCTCTCGGTGATGCGGGACGTGTTCGTGAATTGATCGGGAACGATCCAAGCTTGCTCCGTCAACTTCGTGGCGCGCACGGCGGATTGCTCACGCTCGCAGTGAATCATCAACAGCTCGAAATGTTGCGGCTTCTCCTCGATCTTGGCGCCGATCCGGATGAGCGCACGGTTCTCGATCAGGTGGAAGAACCCACGGAAAGCTGGGGGACTCCGCTGTGGTACGCAGCTTTGGTCGGCAGGCGAGACCTCGCGGAACTTTTGCTCGATCGCGGAGCGGATCCGAATGCAAACGTGTACGCCTCCGGATGGCCGCTAGGCCATGCTTATCGCCATAAAGATGGCGTTGTGAAAGACTTGCTGCTCGCTCGCGGCGCCAAGCCGCAGCCCTACATGGTCGCCGCAGCGCACGACACCAGCGAAGCCAAGAGGTTGCTGGACGCCGATCCGAGTGAAGAACTCGCCAGCGAACTAGCCTGGGCCGCTGCCGATCATGGGTGCCCGTCTATCGTGCAGCTCGCAATCGCGAAGCTCAACTGGGCGCCCGGCGATTCACGCTGGCATTGGATTCTGATCCAACCCATCCGCGGCGTCAATCCGGATGGCCGGGATCACGAAGGTTTCTTTCAATGCATGCAGATTCTCCTTCCCCGCGTGGATCTCAAGCAAATCCATCGCATGGGCGCGACCATCCTGCATTTTCTTGCAGCGCGCCAAGGTACCACGCAGGTGCAGCGTGCCCGTTTCGCCGAAATGCTGCTCAACCACGGCGCGCCAATGGATTTCCGGGACGAGTTGCTACGCTCCACGCCGCTCGGCTGGGCCTGCCGTTGGGGGCACAAACCGATGGTGGAGCTGTTGATCGCGCGTGGCGCCCCGGTAGTTGAACCGGATGCCGAGCCATGGGCGCAACCCGCCGCTTGGGCAACCAAGATGGGCCACACGGAGATTGCGAATGTGTTGCAACTGGCCATTTCGAATCGCGCGCCACAGGCGTTAAGCTAAAAGTTTGTTTCGAACCTATGCGCGCACTTCTATCGCTTTTTGTGTTGCCGGCCTTGTGGGCCCAGGTGGATGTCCTCACCGCCAACTATGACAACAATCGCACCAATGCCAATCTCGGCGAATTCGTACTCAACAAAGCCAACGTAAATCCCACGCAATTCGGCAAGCTCTACACGCTGGCCGTGGATGGCGACGTCTACGCCCAGCCGCTCTATAAACGCGGCGTCAACGTGGCGGGTGTGCCGCACAATGTCCTGTTTGTGGCCACCATGAACAATAGCGTGTACGCTTTCGACGCGGACAGTGGATCCAGCACCGCGCCGCTCTGGAAGCACAACCTGGGGCTTGCCGTGGATCCGAACTTATTTTCCACGGTGGCCTCTTCTTACACCGACATCCTGGCCCAAATCGGGATTCTCTCCACCCCTGTCATCGATCCTTCCACCAACACGATCTATGTCGTTCACTTCACCTTCACCAATAGCGGCAACGGGAACGTCTACGCCTACTGGTTACACGCGCTCGATCTTTCAACCGGCGCGGAGAAGTTCAACGGACCGGTGGAGATTCAAGCGAGCGTGACGGGAACCGGCTGGGGAGGCTTGGATGCCCTCGTAAACGGCCAGCTTCCTCTGTATGCCCGGGAACATCTCCAAAGGCCGGGCCTTTTGCTGCTGAACGGCACGGTCTATATTGCTTTCGGATCCATCGGCGATATGCCGCCTTGGCACGGATGGCTGCTCGGCTACGACGCCGCGACACTCAAGCAGACGGCGGTGCTTAACACCACACCGAACGACGGCGGCGCTTCCATCTGGCAGGGCGGTCGAGGCTTAGCGGCCGACTCAGCCGGCAATCTCTACGTTGCCACTGGAAACGGCACCTGGAACGGCACAGACGCGTTTGGAGAATCGGTGCTGCGGATCAAAACCCAGGGAGGCCTCAACGTCGCGGATTATTTTACTCCGGCGGAGTTTTCCACGCTCAACGACAACGACACCGATCTTGGAGCAACGGGCCCAGTGCTGATTCCGGGTTCGAATCTTATCTTCTCGATTGGAAAAGAGGGCGTGCTCTTTCTGATGGATCGAGACAACCTGGGACATCAAGCGACAGGCAACACGCAAGTGCTGCAGGGTTTTGAAGCGGGCAATCCGGCGTTGCCGCTGGCGCAACAGGAAACCAGCTTTCTGATCTTCAACAATGCGTTTTGGGACAATATCGGCGGACAGATTCTCTACTTGTGGCCGCAGGGACAGCCGCCCCGTTCCTATCGAATGGAGAATGGAATATTCGCGGTCACTCCATTTTCCACTGGCTCGAGCACAATCGTTCATCACCAGCCGTTCCCGGGGATGACGTTGTCGGCTTTTGGCAGTCTTTCCGATTCGGGAATCCTGTGGGCCACCGCGGCTGACACATCCGCGCTTCCGGGTCCCGGAACTCTGCACGCCTTCGACGCCATGGATCTTTCCAAGGAGTTGTGGAATTCCGGCATGAATGCGACTCGCGATGCGATGGGTAACTTCACCAAATTCGCGAATCCCACGGTGGCCAACGGCAAAGTGTTTCTGCCGACCGATTCGCGAGAAATCGCAGTCTACGGGTTGCTTCCCGACGTAGCGGGAGTGCATGCTGTGGTAAACGGAGCGAGCTTCGCGAGCGGCGCCGTCGCACCCGGTGAATTGGTCAGCATTTTCGGGACGACGCTCGGTCCCGCCACGCCGGCTGGCGCCGTTGCTTCCCCGAATGGCGCCATTGGAACCACCCTCGGCAACGTCCAGGTCACATTCAATGGGACGGCCGCGCCGCTCCTTTACGCGTGGTCCGGCCAGGTAAACGCGGTGGTTCCGTTCGAAGTAGCCGGACAGACTTCGGTGCAGATGACTGTGACGCAAGCAGGAGGTAGCTCCTACAGCGCAACGTTACCGGTCGCAGCGGTAAATCCGTCGCTCTTCTCCGCCGATTCCTCCGGAACAGGTCAGGGCGCTATCCTGAACGCCAATCTGTCTCAGAATTCCGCTTCCAATCCCGCTCCGATCGGATCGGCTGTAGTTCTTTTCGCCACCGGTACAGGTGTGCTGAAACCCGCAGTTGCCGACGGCGTTCTGGTTCCTTCAGCCAATCCACCAATGATTGCGCAAAAAGTGACGGTGACCATCGGGGGAGTGAACGCGAACGTTCAGTACCAGGGCGCCGCGCCAACTCTTGTTGCCGGGGTAAGCCAGATCAATGTGCAAATACCTGCGGGTATCACTCCCGGGCCGGTGGTACCGGTGACCATCGCAGTGGGCGGCGTACCGTCCGTGAACACTGTCACGCTGGCTGTAAAGTAAGCGCATAACCAGTGCCGTCCGGGTAGACGTTACTCGCGACGAATCGTGTGCGTTCCGGCGTATCATGTAAAGCGTGACGTCGGCACAGCTCAATTCTGAAACATCGTTCCTCGATGGCCTGACAGATCTCCAAAAGCAGTGGTTTCACGACCCGTCGCCTCCTCATCTGTTTGCGGTCGTATCCTGGGGCTGCGCCGCCACAGCTTGGCTCGCGAAGGTCCTCAATTCGCATAAGGATATTTTTTGCGTCCATGCGGCAAATGGCGTTTGGGAAGCCTTTGGGCAAGCCAGCAAGCTGGATGGTCTCGAGTACCTCAGAATTCTGCGCGTCCAGGGCCGCCATTATGCCGTAGCCGGCGATGTGCACGGATTCGACCGAAAGCAAATCGCCGGTCTCAAAGCTCTACTCCCTGGCATGTTCAGCTCCGCGGTTCTGGTTCGTGAACCAATTGCCCGCCTGCGCTCTCAGCTTGCTCTGTTCGATGGAATGGCTGATCAACGTTTCTGGAATATAAGTTATGTAGACACCATGATTGACCGCCTTGGATTAGTTCTGCCCAATCGCGACTACCATACCAAGCTTTTTATCCACGGCGCCTGTCTATTAAACGCCATCACGGAAGAAGCGCAGGATGGCAAGGTTTTTCGCCAAGAGGATCTCACGGCTGATCCCGAGGTTCTCAGGGCGCTGATAAGAGAAGTGACCGCGGGGAAGATTTCGCCGGCTACTGGATGGTGCAGCGACGCTTTGCAAATCCGCGGTGTCAATCCTCACGACTCATCCCGTCGACCCCTGAAGTTCGAAGAATGGCAACTGAACGTGCTTCGCCGAGTTGTGAATCCGGAGGCATGGAAGCTCTACGCCGATCTCGGTTATCCCACACCCGGTTTCCTGTAGGTACTAGCTCTAGGCCGTAAATCAGTGGCTCGAAAGAGCCATTTTGACGATCCATGGACAGTGTTCCGCCTCGTAGAGTAACTAATGTCACGTTTTCAGCATCCTTACATGCGACGGCAGGATTTTGAGTGATCGCTGTTCCACGTCGCCGTCGCAACTCCTCTTCCATGTTGCTATTAGGATACATTTGGCTCATGCCCTCTTCGATCGGCTCGCCGATACGTAATCGATTGGAATCTGGCCCCCGTAGTCTTAATTGGAGGATCTGAGATGGCGGAAGAACATGGTGGGCCGCCAGCCCAGCCAAACAAACCATCGCCGTCTCAGCATGAGACGCATTCCGGTCATCCGAAATCGAAGCAGCGTTCATTGGTCAAGCGCATCATTGTCTGGCTGATCATCCTGTTGATTTTTGCCGGCCTTTTTGTGGTTATTCTGCGCCAGCAGAGCGCTCCCAAAGTGGCGGCGCAGTCCGGGGGCGGCGGCGGAGGCCGGCGGGGCGCCCTGGGTGGCGGACCAGTGACCGTCACGGCGGCAACCGCGAAGAAAGGCGACATCGGAGTTTATCAGGAAGCCATCGGCACAGTCACACCGGTCTACACCAGCTCCATCACTAGCCAAGTCACCGGACAAATCATCGCGGTGCATTACACGGAAGGACAACTGGTCCACAAAGGCGATCCGCTGGTGGATATCGATCCCCGCACTTACGAGGCGAACGTCGCTCAAGCGCAGGGCACTCTGGAAAAAGACACGCACGTACTCGCGCAAGCCAAAATGGATCTCGATCGGTACAAAGCCGCCTGGGAAAAAAACGCCATCGCAAAACAGCAACTGGAGGATCAGGAAAAAACCGTCCTGCAAGACGAAGGAACAGTCAAGGCCGATCAAGGCCAGTTGCAATTCGATCAAGTTCAACTGAGCTACTGCCACATCACGGCCCCGATTACCGGACGTGTCGGCTTGCGATTGGTGGATCCAGGCAATCTCGCGCAAGCCAACAGCACTACCCCGTTGGTAGTCATTACCCAAGAGCAGCCGATCACTGTGATATTCACCGTCGCCGAGGATGTGCTCGGGACGGTGCAAGCGCAATTTCGACATGGCGCGCCGCTGCGCGTGGACGCTTACGACCACACCGCGCAAACCAAAATCGCTACCGGCAAGCTGCAGACCATCGACAATCAGATCGACACCACCACGGGCACGGTCAAAATGCGCGCCATCTTCGATAACAGTAACGGCGCACTGTTTCCCAATCAGTTCGTGAACACCCGGCTGCTGGTGAAAACGCTGCACGGCGTTACCATCATTCCTACATCCGCCATTCAGCACAACGGCGAACAAGCGTTCGTATATGTGATTGAAAACGGCACCGCCATCATGCGGAACATCACGCCGGGACAATCGGACGCGAACATGACCGCCGTGGAAGGGATCAATCCGGGCGATGTGGTGGCCGACAGCAGTTTCGAAAAGCTGCAAGCGAACGCAAAGGTGAATATTGCCAAGAGCGGGCCTCCCGGATCGACCAGCCATTCGCCCGCTAACGCGAAGACGCCCGCTCCATGAGTCCGTCGCGTCCATTCATTCTGCGGCCGGTCGCCACCTCGCTGCTGATGGCCGCGATTCTGCTCGTGGGAATCGTCTCCTACACGCAATTGCCGGTTTCGGCGCTGCCGCAGGTGGATTACCCGACGATCCAGGTGCTGACGTTTTATCCGGGCGCGAGTCCGGATGTGGTCGCAACCACGGTCACCGCACCGCTGGAACGGCAATTCGGGCAAATGCAGGGCCTCACGCAGATGACCAGCACCAGTTCGGGTGCAGTTTCCGTCATCGTTTTGCAATTCAGCCTGAGCCTGAACATTGACGTCGCCGAGGAAGAGGTCCAATCCGCGATCAACGGCGCTGGAAGTTTTTTGCCGAGCGTCCTCCCGGCCCCGCCCATCTATTCCAAAACGAATCCCGCCGATGTGCCGGTGCTAACGCTGGCCATTACGTCGGATAGCATGCCGCTCTCGCAGGTGGAAGATCTGATCGACACGCGGCTCGCGCCAAAACTGTCGCAGCTCAACGGCGTCGGCCTGGTCAGCATCAGCGGCGGCCAGAAGCCGGCGGTTCGCATTCAAGCGAATCCCGCATCGCTCGCTTCCTACGGGATCACGCTGGAGCAGCTCCGCGCCGCGCTGACGCAAACCAGCGTCAATGCAGCCAAGGGGAATTTCGACGGACCGCGCCAGGATTATCAGATCGACGCGAACGACCAACTTCAACGCAGCGAGGATTACCGCAACGTAGTTGTGGCCTATCGCAACGGCGCGCCGGTGGTCCTCAGCAACGTAGCGCGCGTGGTGGATGGCGTCGAAAACAACAACCAAGCCGCTTGGATGAACGAGACGCCCGCCGTCATTGTCAACGTCCAGCGCCAGCCCGGCGCGAACACCATCAGCGTCGTTAAAAGCATCAAGGCCATCCTGCCGCAGCTCGAAGCCAACCTCCCGGCCGCGATCCGGGTCACTCAGATGACGGATCTCACGGTCCCGATCGAGGCGTCCGTCGAGGACGTCGAGTTTGAGCTGATGCTCACCGTCGTGCTGGTCGTGTTCGTGATCTTTATCTTCCTTCGCAGCTTCCGCGCCACCGTGATCCCGGCGGTCGCCGTTCCTATCTCGCTGGTCGGAACGCTCGGCGCAATGTACTTGCTTGGCTACAGCCTGGACAATCTTTCGATGATGGCGCTCACCATCGCCACCGGATTCGTAGTGGACGACGCGATCGTGATGATCGAGAACATTTCGCGCTACCTGGAAGCCGGCGATCCTCCGATGGAGGCCGCGCTCAAAGGCGCGGAGCAGATCGGCTTCACCATCATGTCGCTGACTGTCTCGCTGGTCGCCGTGCTGATTCCGCTGCTCTTTATGGGTGACGTTGTGGGCCGGCTGTTCCGCGAATTCGCCGTGACGCTGGCCGTCACTATCGTGATTTCCGCCGTGGTTTCTCTGACCCTCACCCCCATGATGGCCGCGCGCACTCTGCGTCACGATCCGGAAGAGCAGCAAACGCGTTTCTATCGCGCGTCTGAGCACGCCTTTGAGCGGATGATCGCCTTCTATGGACGGACGCTCAAGTTCGTTCTGCGCTACCAGACCATCACTTTGCTGGTTGCTTTGGGAACTCTGGTGCTTACTGTGTTCCTTTACATCCTGGTCCCCAAGGGATTCTTTCCCATCCAAGACACCGGTGTGATCCAGGGCATATCGCAAGCGCCGGAAACGATATCTTTCAAAGCCATGGTGCAGGAGCACCAGAATCTCGCCAAGCTGATTCTCGCCGACCCTGCGGTGCAAAGTCTCACCTCTTTCATTGGCGCCGACGGCGCCAACACCACGCTCAACAGCGGACGCTTCTCCATCAATCTGAAGCCGCTCAAGGATCGCGACCTGAGTGCGCAGGACGTGATCCGCCGGCTGCAAACCAAGCTAAAGGACGTTCAGGGAATTCAGCTCTTCATGCAGCCGGTACAGAACATCACGGTGGATGATCGCATCAGCCGCACGCAGTATCAGTACACGCTGGAAGACCCATCGCCCGACGAACTGCTGCTTTGGACCAACAAATTTGTCGAACAGTTGAAAAAGGTCAAGGACATCGAAGATGTCGCGACAGATCAACAGACCAACGGACTGGCAGTTTCACTGGTGATCGATCGCGTCACTGCGTCGCGGCTGGGCATCGCGCCCTCCACCGTCGACAACACGCTGTACGACGCCTACGGCCAGCGCCAGATCAGCACCATGTATACGCAGCTCAACCAGTATCACGTCATTCTGGAAACGCTGCCCGATTTTCAACGGGACCCGAGCAAACTCGCGAGCTTGTACATCCAGGCCAACTCCTCGTCCGGCGCATCCGGACCGGGCGCGTCCACCAGCTTCTCGGCATCCAGCTCGTCCTCGGCTGGTTCCAATGCGATCACCTCGGGAGCTGCTTACACGCCGTCATCCGGAGTCCTCTTCGCTCCCGGGAACGCGCTCACGCCCACGAGTAATTCAAACACGACGAATGCAGCGGTTAGCTCCACGCCGGCCAACGCCGTCCCGCTCAGTGCGTTCACCCACTACGAGCGAATCCACTCGCCGCTATCCATTAATCATCAGGGCCAATTCCCATCGGTCACCATTTCCTTTAACCTGGCGCCGCACGCTTCCCTCGGATCCGCGATTTCGAACATCGACGATCTGCAGAAGAAAATGAACATGCCGGCCAGCGTCCAGGCCGGATTCCAGGGCACCGCCGCCGCGTTCAAAAATTCACTCTCCAACGAAGCACTGCTGATTCTCGCCGCGCTGGTCACCGTCTACATCGTGCTCGGAGTGCTGTATGAGAGCTTCATCCATCCCGTCACGATTCTGTCGACGCTGCCATCGGCCGGCGTGGGAGCACTGCTCGCGTTGATGATCTTCCGCCAGGATCTCAGCGTCGTCGCCATCATCGGCATCATCCTGCTGATCGGCATCGTGAAAAAGAACGGCATCATGATCGTCGACTTTGCGTTGGAAGCTGAGCGCAACGACGGAAAAAGTCCGACAGACGCCGTGTATGAAGCGAGTCTCCTGCGCTTCCGCCCCATTATGATGACCACGATGGCGGCGCTGCTCGGCGGAATTCCGCTCGCGCTCGGCACCGGCATTGGATCCGAAATTCGGCGTCCGCTTGGCATCTGCATGGTCGGCGGATTGCTGTTGAGCCAAGTGCTCACGCTTTACACCACGCCAGTCATCTACATCTTCTTCGACAAGTTCTCTCGTCAAAAGAAGAAGCGGCGGGCGCAGCAGCAAGGTCCAGCGCCGAAAGGTCATCCGGCATGAATCCATCCAGCGTATTCATCAACCGGCCTGTTGCGACAACGCTGCTAACCCTCGCAGTGGCGTTAGCGGGAGCTCTCGCATTCACCGTGCTGCCGGTCTCTCCGCTCCCTCAAGTGGATTATCCGACCATCTCGGTCGGTGCTTCGCTTCCCGGCGCGAGCGCTGAAATCATGGCGGCATCGGTAGCCACTCCGCTCGAACGCCAGTTGGGACACATCGCCGGCGTCTCCGAGATGACTTCGACGAGTTCGCTCGGAACCACCGGCATCACAATTCAGTTTGACCTCAGCCGCAACATCGACGGCGCTGCGCGCGACGTGGAGGCCGCGATCAACGCAGCTCGAACATACTTGCCGGCAAATCTGCCTTCCAACCCCACCTACCGCAAGGTGAATCCGGCAGACTCGCCCATCATGGTGATCGGACTCACTTCCGAAATTTACGATCGCGGCAAGCTGTACGACGAAGCGTCCACCATCATCCAGCAGAAGCTTTCCCAGATCCAAGGCGTGGGACAAGTAAACACCGGCGGCGGAGCCCTTCCTTCCGTCCGCGTGGATGTGTACCCGGCGCAGCTCAATCATTACGGACTTACCATCTCCAGCATCCAATCGATGCTGAGCCTGCAGAACTCGCATCAGGCACGCGGCCAGCTTTCCGACGGTATCGTCACCGCCGACATCATAACCAACGATCAGATCCGCTACGCCTCCGACTACCGGCCGTTAATCGTCGGATACAAGAATGGCACCGCCATCCGCCTTTCGGACGTTGCCAACGTTACCGATGGAGTGCAGAATGTCCGGTCCGCGGGCTACCTCAACGGCAAGCCTGCCATTCCGATGACCGTATTTCGCCAGCCGGGCGCTAACATCATCGAGACGGTGGAGCAGATCCGCAAGGAGCTCCCGTCGGTTAAAGCATCGCTGCCGGCCGGCATCGACATGACGATCGTGCTCGACCGCACCACAACAATCCGGGCGTCGGTCAAGGAAGTGGAGCGCACTCTCGTCATCTCGATCTGCCTGGTGGTCGGCGTGGTGTTTCTTTTCTTACGCAACCCGCGCGCGACGTTGATCCCTACGGTCGCAGTGCCGGTTTCGCTGATCGGAACATTCACGGTGATGTACCTGGCTGGATTCAGCCTCGACAATCTCTCTTTGATGGCGCTCACCATTTCGAGCGGATTTGTGGTGGACGACGCGATCGTCGTGATGGAAAATATTTCGCGCCACATTGAAGCTGGCATGGGACCTTTTGAAGCCGCGCTGCAAGGCGCGAAAGAAATCGGATTCACCGTCTTTTCCATCAGCGTCTCGCTGATCGCCGTATTCATCCCTATTTTGCTGATGGGCGGAATCGTCGGACGGCTCTTCCGCGAATTTGCCATTGTGTTATCCACGGCCATCGCCGTCTCGATGGTGGTCTCACTGACGACCACACCCGCCATGTGCGCGCACCTGCTCAAACCGCACAGCGACGAACATAACTATCTGTACCGGTTGGGCGACCGATTTTTCGATTGGGTGCTTTCCATCTATCGCCGGTCGCTCCACTGGGTACTCGACAACTCGGTGCTCATGCTCATCGTGCTGCTGCTGGTGATCGCGCTCAATGTCGCCGTCTTCATCAAAATCCCGAAAGGCTTCTTCCCGCAGCAGGACACCGGTGTCATCTTCGGCGGATTGCAAGGCCCGCAAGACGCGTCGTTCGCGGTAATGGACGATTCAGTCCGCCGCCTCGCAAGAGTCATCAAAGATGATCCCGGCGTCGACAATGTCGTCACTTTCACCGGAGGCCAGGGCAACACCAATGGCGGCTTTATTTTTATGTCGCTCAAGCCGCTGGACCAGCGCAAAGCCAGCGCCGCGCAGATCCTCGCCCGGATGCGCCCCAAAATGCTGGCGATGCCGGTGGCATCGGCTTTCATGCAGCCCGCGCAGGATCTTCGCATCGGCGGACGCGGCAGCAACGCGATGTATCAATACACCATTCAGTCCGACACCGCGCAGGATCTCGCGCACTGGGGCCCGATTCTGTTGCGCGAAATGCGTAAATTGCCCGGCTTCGCCGACGTAAACACCGACCAGCAAAACGGCGGCCTGGATCGGTATCTCACTTACGATCGCAAGAGCGCCGCGCGTTTGGGCGTAACCGTGCAGAGCCTCGACTCCGCCCTGTATAGCGCCTTCGGCCAATCGCAGGTTTCCATCATTTATACGCAGCTTAATCAGTATTACGTGGTACTCGAAGTGGCGCCACAATTTTGGGCTTCGCCCGAGGGATTGAAGTACATCTACCTCAACTCCACCACTGCCGGCCAAGTTCCGCTGAGCGCAGTTGCCCAGGCGCGCAACAACAACATTCCACTTTCTATCAACCACACGGGACTTTTTCCGTCCGTCACCGTATCGTTCAACTTGCAGCCGGGCGTCGCTCTGAGTGATGCGACGCGAGAGGTTGCCGAAATGCAGGAAAAGCTCAACATGCCGCAAACCGTGCGCGGATTCTTCGCTGGAACCGCGCAGGCTTACCAGGCATCGCTCTCCTCCGAGCCCATCCTTATCGCCACAGCCTTGCTGGCCGTGTACATCGTGCTCGGAATTCTCTACGAGAGCTTGATTCATCCGCTCACCATCATCTCGACGCTTCCGTCGGCCAGCGTCGGCGCCATGCTGGCCTTAATGCTTTTCAAAATCGATTTGAACGTAATTTCTATCATCGGAATTGTCTTGCTGATCGGCATCGTGAAGAAGAACGCCATCATGATGATCGATTTTGCGCTGGCCGCCGAGCGCAATGAAGGCATGAGCACTGCCGACGCGATTTTCGAAGCTTGCATGCTGCGATTCCGGCCAATTCTGATGACAACGGTCGCCGCTCTTTTCGGCGCCCTGCCGCTCGCATTCGGCACCGGCATCGGTTCGGAGCTCCGCCGTCCTCTCGGCATCACCATCGTCGGCGGGCTCATCATGAGCCAGCTGCTCACCCTTTACACAACCCCTGTGGTGTACCTGTTCCTGGATCGGTTACGTCTTCGTTTTGGGGGAGAAGAACGCCAGTCGGCCCGGCCTGCGGAGCAACCTGTATGAAATTAACCTCGTCCCTTGTTGCTGCTCTCCTCTGCATCGCGCTAGCGGCATGCATGGTAGGTCCCAAGTACAATCCACCCGCCGCCGCCCCAACTCCACCCAATTACAAAGAACTGAACTCTGCTCCCAACCAGCCCGCTCCTCTTCCGGAACCAAACGCCGACCCCACGCTCGGCGGACTCGGCGACTGGAAACCGGCGGATCCCCAAGACGCGTTGCCGCACGGCAAATGGTGGGAGATGTACAACGATCCGGAACTGAACGCACTGGAAGAGCAGCTCAACATCGATAACCAGAACATCAAGCAGTTCTTTGAAAACTTCATGGCCGCCCGCGCGATTGTCCGAGAAGCGCGCAGCCAGCTTTTTCCCACTGTGACCGTGGGTGCAAATTACACGCGCTCGCGCGGATCCGCCAATCTGGGCAGTAACGTGGGCGCCACCGGAACTACATCCGGCAAAGGCAGCACCGGAATCATCGATTTTCCGCTCGACGCCTCCTGGACGCCCGACTTGTTCGGACGCGTTCGCAACACCATTCGCCAAGCCCAGTTCAACGCGCAGGTGAGCGCGGCCGATCTTGAAAACGAGCGTCTCACGGAACAATCCAGCCTTGCTATATTCTTTTTCGAAATCCGCGGCCAGGATGCGTTGCGCCAAATCCTCGACGCCACCGTCGCGCAGGATCAAAAAGCTCTCGAGCTGACGCGCTCGCAGTACGATCTCGGGCTCACCGATCGCATCACCGTAGTCCAGGCCGAGGCCACGCTGCAGAGTGCGCAGGCCGCGGCTACGAACCTCGGCGTCGCGCGCGCTCAATACGAACACGCCATCGCGCTGCTGGTCGGAAAATCCGCTTCGGAGTTTTCGATCCCCGTGAAGCCGATGCTCGCCTCGCCGCCTCCCATCCCCGTCGGGCTACCGTCGCAGCTCCTCGAACGCCGCCCGGATATTGCGGCTGCGGAACGCACCATGGCTGCCGCAAATGCGCAAATCGGAATCGCGACCGCTGCGTTCTATCCGAATGTCACGATTTCCGCCGCAGCCGGTTTTGAGAGCTCGATGTGGAGCAAAATCTTTAGCTGGCCAAGCCGCTTCTGGTCCGTCGGCCCATCGCTTTCTCAAACGATTTTCGACGCCGGACTCCGCCGCGCGACGGTCAATCAATACACCGCCGTGTATAACGCCGACGTTGCAGCGTACCGGCAATCCGTTTTGACCGCTTTCCAGCAGGTGGAAGACGCGCTTGCTTCGGTGCGCATCCTGACTCAACAAATCCAGCAGCAGCACCAAGCCGTGGAATCCGCGCGCGTCGCGCTCGATCTGGAAATGAAGCGCTATGAAACAGGAATCGATCCCTACATCAACGTGGTCACCGAACAGAACCAACTTCTGAGTGCGCAGCAAGTCTTGGCGGGGATCGAAATCCAGCGGATGAGCCAGTCCGTCTCGTTGATCCAAGCATTAGGCGGCGGCTGGAATCGTTCCGATCTGGCGACGCCGCAGCCGGTTACCGCAAAGCAGTAGCTACCGAACCGCGACCGCGAGGGAGCGCTGACCCTTCATTCGGACCGTCTGCCACTGCTTTTTGTGGCGCTCCAGCCACCAACACGGCGGATTCCAAGCCGACGAAGCAAATTGCGGAAACAGCGAGCGCGAGCAGCGGGCATCGGCAGTTCCGAGATAATCGAACTCGAGCTTATTGCCCTTGAGCGGAGTCTGCAAAAACTGCTGCACCGTCACGGTACCCATCGCCGGGCCACGTATCTCAAAGACGCTCCAATCGATGGCATACGCCGCCGCAGCGCCGATGAGTAGATACTTCGCGACGACTCCCACCGTTCGCAGCATTCCCATGCTCCGACCATAGCGCATTTCACATGTGGCGCACGCACTCTGCGTGCAGCGTCCCCACTCCTGGGGACGCGATTTCTTGCTGACGGCCTGCGTCGCGATTCGCGGTCATTACTGAAAAATAATCCAATCCGTCGGAACCACTGCAAAGAGCCCCTCATCTGATGAAGCGGATCGTTGACTTTATGAACTGCCCATCGATGCGTAACTTTCTTCTAACCTGCATTTTTGTTATTCCTGCCCTGGCTGGACCTTCCACGCCTGGAATTGAGAATTTCCGCCAAGTGGATGCTCACGTATTTCGCGGCGCTCAGCCGAGTGAAGCAGGCATTCAATACCTCGCCACAATCTGTGTCAAGACCGTCATCGACCTGCGCGAATCGGACGCACGCGCGCGCCGGGAAGAACAGCAGGTTACTGCCGCAGGAATGAAATACGTCAACGTCCCGATGACCGGACTCACGCCTCCCACGCAGGCGGAAATCTCGCAGATCCTTGACATCCTGGAAAAAGAAGGTGACGGACCCGTCTTCGTCCACTGCAAACGTGGCGCCGACCGTACGGGCGCAGTCATCGCCTCCTACCGCATCGATCACGATCGTTGGGACAACGCCCGCGCTTTAACCGAGGCCAAGGCTGACGGCATGCGCTTCTCGCAACATCCACGCCAGGATTACATCCGTGGATTCCAAGCCCGATCGCTCGAGGCCGCCGCAACCTCTGCCGCCACCGGTGTGGCACAGTGAGGAAGTGATCCGAAGCTTTCTGCTCTTCCTCGCGGCGGCGTTCCTGGCGCGCGGATCCGATTCCTTAGACCCGGCGTTTGAACGGATCCCTTTCGATCAGTGGATCAACGAACATGCCCGGCCGCCATTCCGTTGGAGCGTGCCGGCGCCTCGGCCGCAGATGTCCTTCCACCAGCGTTTCGTTGCCCAGCTGGAAGCGAAAATGGACGGCCGCGATCTCGAGAGCCGTCGCGACGATGGTGAGTTAATCTTCTTCTTTCAGATCACAGCTCCGGACGGCACGCGCTTCCAGAACCACAACGGCGTCGATCTAAAAAAGCTCGATCCAAATATCAAGTCCGCCGACTTGCAATGCATCCAGCACGCTTTCGTGCTCCCCGGCGACTATCGCCTGGCGGTCGGCGTCCTCGACACGAAAACCGGAGAACATGGCGCGACGCAGTTACAATTTCGAGTTCCGGCCCAGCACAACATGCCTGCCGAATCCTGGCAGGCGCTCCCCGCCGTCGAGTTTATCGGACCAGAGGAAGCGCCCGATAGTTTCTTCCTGCCCGCCATCCAGGGCCATCTCCAATGGGCGGCGCATGTCCATTCGCCCGGACGCCTCAATGTGATCATGAATATCGCGCCATCGCTGCCTACGCGTGGCACGCATCGAACCTATAGCGGGGAACTCGCCGCGCTACTGCCAACGCTCAAAGTTTTCTCAGAAACGGGATCGTCTTCGCTCTCGGAACACGTCGCGCTTCTCGATCTCGCGCGCCGCCGTACGGCTTTCGAGCAGGATCAGGTACACGATCTCGATTGGCCGCGACTGGAATCGTCGCTCGGTGTATCGAACACCGCCTCCATCGACGTTCATTCGCTCCAGGAACGCCATCATGACGCGCAGTTCTTCGTATCGCAGGTGCGCGGCGTGCTGCGTGCGTCGGAAGGCGCTCCTTGCACGCTGGTTGTGATCGCCACGCCGGTGAGCTTCGAGTCCGGCGAGGACATGGAACCCATTTCGCGCGAAGCCCTCCCGGCATGCAGCGTGTTCTACATCCGCTATCACGAACCGCGCGAACGAAACATCGGACCCCACGATCCACGCTTCGAGCGCGCCCGGATGGGCCGCTATGGCGGAGGCCCCATGCGAACCCGTTTTCCCCTGGAAGTTCCCGACCAACTGGAAGGAACACTCAAACCGCTCAGCCCGAAAGTCTACGACGTCGAAACGCCGGACGAAATCGCGAAAGCCATCTCCGACATCGCCAAATCTCTGCACTGATCCTTTCTGCTACCATAAACGCCACTAAACACGGCAGCAAATGTTCCTGACGCCGGCCAATCTCTTTCACTATTTGCTCTACAAGAAATTTGCCGATAGCGAAGACGTCGTCTCCGGCGCATTTACGGTGCGCTCACTCAGCCGGCGCAATCGAAATTTCCACGTCCAGTCCGGCACTCGGGATTATCTGGTGAAGCAAGCCGCAAAATGGGACGCGGACAGCCGCGCCAGCCTGGAGCGCGAAGCCTCAGTCTATTGGCAATCGAGAACGAATCAGAGCCTCGCGCCGTTCGTCGAACTCGCGCCGCGATCCTATGCTTGGGACCCTCCGAATTCGATCCTGATTCTCGAATATCTCACCGAGCACACGGAACTGTACGATCTCGCCGATCGCTTCTCGCCCGATCTAGCGCTCCTCGCCGGAAAGGCCATGCGAAAGTTCCACCACGCAATGCAGTTGGACGAATATCGCGCGCTGTTCCCAGCCGAGCTCCCGCAAGCCCTCTCGATGCACATCGCGAGAGAAGAAGATCTTGCCGATGAGAGCGCCGGACGACGCGAACTTGTTCGCACCGTGCGCAAATTTCCGGAATTCGCGCGCTCTCTCGATCAACTAACCGAGGAATGGAAGCCATCGACGGTCATCCAGGGCGATTGGAAACTGGACAATTGTCTCATCCCCGCCGGGCGCGACCGCATCCGCATCGTGGATTGGGAATTTGCAGCCTGGGGCGACCCGCTTTGGGACCTCGCCACGCTCCTGCAGTCGTACTGGAATTTCTGGATCTGCTCGCCGCAGCAATATCCGCTCGAAGAAATCCAGCCCGCCCTGCGCGCGGTTCTCGAAGGCTACCACCTGGATGAAATTGCCGAAAAAGCGATCCGCTTCGCTGCCGCACGCATGCTTCAAACCGCGTTCGAGCGTCTCGAAAAGGCTGAACAGATTTCCGCGGAAGCAGTCCGGCTTGTCCAAGGCAGCCTGAACATTCTCACCCGCCCGGACTGGGCCGCGCACCAACTCCTAGGAGATTGATGACTCGATTCGTTCCGCTCTTCCTCATCGCGTCTTGCGCCCTCGTAGCGCAACCGCCCAAGCCTATCCACTCGCAGGCATCTTCCTCCATCGACTTCACGCCTTCGGCCAACGGCGATGTCGTCGAGATCCGAAACGTCACGTACGACATCACGGGAACCAACGTGCCCGGCCGGCCTCCCAACGATCGCCTGCTGCTGCGCAAAATCACGCGCACCAAGGAAGTCCTCGGCGACATCGGCGTCGATGCCAACCTGACACTCGAAACATGGCGATTGGGCGACGATGTTCGCAACAAGCCGTTGTATACCCTGACGGTCTCAGGCGACGACGGAAACGTGCGCGACAATGCAATCTTCGTCGTCTCGCGCGGCCTGGAAGAAGTGGAGTGGTGGTCAGTCTACAAACTGGGCAGCGGCGAGCACCTCTTCGATACTTACGTTCCACTCACCAGCTTTTCCATATCCCGCGAAACCGTGACCACGCGTTACGTTGGTTTGGATGTTCCCCCAGACAACGAACCTGACTCCCGCCTGAAGCAGCCAAACGTAATCGGAGTGCTGACCTATGCATCGGAATCCAAAATCATCCGCGAAGTATTGCTAACCTGCGACGACCGGCAACAAGCCAAACTCCTGAGATCGTACTCCGACGTTACGCGAACTCTCACCGTCAGCGAGGGTGCCGCCCAATCCCTGACGCTAACGTTTCGTCAAAACTATCCATCTCCTCCAAAACCAGTCGAACTCCAAATCCCCCTAAAGGGCGATGACCTCGATCTCGCCAACGCACACCTCCCCGCAAAGCTCCAGGCAGCCGCGTGGCGAAGATGAATATGTCAACATGAGGGCAAAGGCCACCCACGGGAACTAGAAACCAGAAACGAGAAACGAGAAACGTCTTTGGAATTTGTAGAACAGTTAAAGCACTCAGTCGACATCGCTCGAACGATTGAAAGCTACGGCGTCAAACTGAAGCGCATGGGCAACACGGGCCGCTATCTCGGCCTCTGCCCTTTCCACACCGAGAAAACGCCATCCTTCAACGTCAACACGACGATGCAGCGCTACAAGTGCTTCGGATGCGGCGTAGGCGGCGACGTGCTCACTTTCGTGATGGAGCTCGACCGCATCAGCTTTTATGAAGCGCTCAAGCAACTCGCCGAAACCAATGGCATCCCGATGCCGAAGCGCGAATTCACGGATCCCGATGCGAAGCTGCGCGGGCAGCTTTTCGAGATGCACGAGATCGCCGCAAGCACTTTTCAAGCCAATCTGAGATCGCAGGCCGGTACTGAAGCTCGAAACTACCTCGCTCGGCGCGGCGTCTCACCCGAGCAGATAGAAGAATTCGGATTAGGCTTCTCGGACCCAGCGGGCCAGCAATTGGTTCGCCGTTTTGAATCACGTTTCTCAGCCGACGTTCTCGAAGTGTCGGGCGTCGCAATGAAGCGTCAGGACGGCAGCGGATTCTTTGATCGCTTTCGTGGAAGATTGATGTTCCCGATTCACAATGAATCCGGCAAAGTGATCGGCTTCGGCGGCCGCGCCTTGAAATCCGGGGAAGAACCGAAATATCTCAACTCTCCCGAGACCGCGCTCTATCGTAAGAGCTACGTCCTCTACAATCTTCACCGCGCCAAGGACGCGATTCACAAATCCGACTACTCGATCTTAGTTGAAGGCTACATGGACGTGATCGGTGTCTACTCAGCCGGAGTCCGCAACGTGGTTGCAAGCTGCGGCACCGCTCTCACCAATCACCAGGTGCGCGCCCTCAAGCGCCACTCGGGACGGATCGTCGTCAATTTCGATCCGGATACCGCCGGCGGGGCCGCGGCTGAAAAGTCCATCCAGATGCTGCTCGATGAGGGATTGCATGTACGCGTCCTCGAACTCGACGGCGAGCTCGATCCCGACGAGTACATCAAACAGAACGGCGCCGACACGTATCGAAATCGTCTGGAAAAAGCTCCGGTCTACTTCCACTGGCTAGCCGACCGCGCGCGCAAAAAGTTCGACATGCGTACCGTCGAAGGACGGCTGGCTGGTTTCAAGTTCGTCGCGCCCTCCATCCAGCGGATTTCCGATCGCTTGGAACGATTCGCCGTAGCGAACGATGTGGCTGACTATTTGGGCGTCGACGAGAAACTGGTGCGCGACCATTTCGCGAAAGGCTCCGAAGAACGCCGGCAGACCGTCCGCGCCGCGGTGGTCCCTCCCTATGAACGTCTGCTGCTCAATTCATTGCTCGTGAGCCAGGCTGCGCGAGACGCCGTGATCCCGGAATTGAGCGCGATGACGGTCGCGGATCGCTTTGTTACAAAAGACGTATTTCGGGCTTTGTTTGAGCTACATAGGAAGAGTACGGGGTTCCGTTTTTCCGACCTCGAAGGGTGCCTTTCGGACGCCGGCCGCGATCTATTGTCCACCGTAGTATTTGCCGATGAAGTCTTAGAGGAGGGGAAGGCTGCGGAACAGGCGTTGGCCTGTCTGCGGAGCCTCAAGGCACAAGATCCAAAATCGGAGGTGGCCGCGCTGCGCGCACAAATTAAAGCGGCCGAACGGAACGGGAATCTATCGGAAGCCATTCGGCTGGCCGAAGAGCTGGATCGCCGGTCCCGACGCGAGACACACCAATGAGGAATCTGATGGTGTTACTGAACCGCGACCGCAAGGAAGCGCTACCACGAAACTGATGTTGTACACTAAATGGAATCAGGGCTGCGAAACGCTGAGTTAATGGGGTATTAGTGGCTACCGATGAAAAGTACGGGCGGCTAAAACAACTCATGGAAGTGGGCAAGGAAAAAGGTTTCGTTCTGTATGACGAGGTGAACGAGTTGTTGGCCGAGGATTTCCCATCCTCCGGCCGCGAGTTCGAAGATCTTCTCTCCGATCTCGATAGCGCCGGCGTCGAGATCCTGGAAGAACCCAAACTCGATTTCGAGAAAAAGTCAGAAGAGCCCGACGATCTCGGCGATCTCGAACTAGCCCAGGATACCGGCGACAAAACCAACGACCCGGTTCGCATGTATCTGCGCGAAATGGGCACCGTTCCCCTACTCACGCGCGAAGGCGAAATTGAGCTCGCCAAACGCAACGAGCGCGGACAGTGGGCCGTCCGCAAAGCCCTCTCCCGCTCCGCCCTGGTGATTCGCGAAATCATCCAACTGGGTGAGGATCTGCGGCAGCACGTCAATTCCGTGAAGGACATTCTGGTTCTCCCGGAATTCGTCATCACCGACGAGGACTTCACCGCCCAACACGACGAGTTGGTTGCCAAGATCGACGAAATCGAAAAGTATTACAAGAAAACCCAGCAGCATCGTCAGAAGCTGCAGGCGGTCTCGCGGCAGATGAAGCCGAAGCAGCATCGCAGTCTGCGTTATGCTCTGGCGCGGAACATGGTCGAGATTTCGCGCGTCATCCGCAATATCGCCTTCAGCGGCACCGTTCGTCGAACACTGGCCGGACGTCTGCGCCGCGCCGTAGACGAACTCAAGCCGCTCGAACGAGAGATCGCACGCATCCAGCGCAAACTCGAAGAACCGGCGCCGCATGGCGCATCGCCGGCGCGGGATCTGCGTAAGGAACTCCGGCAATCCAGCCAGCGCATCCAACAACTGGAAGAAGAATGCGGTGCCAGTTCCACCGAACTCCGCCGCACGCTCCAGATCGTCGAGCGCGGCGAACAGGAAGCGGAAACCGCCAAGAAGCAACTGATCGAGGCTAACCTGCGCCTGGTTGTTTCTATCGCAAAACGCTACACCAATCGCGGCTTGCAATTTCTGGATCTTATCCAGGAAGGCAACATCGGCCTTATGAAGGCCGTCGACAAGTTCGATTATCGCCGCGGCTACAAATTTTCCACCTACGCCACCTGGTGGGTCCGGCAAGCCATCACTCGCGCCATTGCAGATCAGGCGCGCACCATCCGCATTCCGGTGCACATGATTGAGACCATCAACAAGCTGGTCCGCACGCAGCGCCAATTGCAGCAGGAACTCGGCCGCGAACCTACTACCGAAGAACTTTCGGTAAAGATGGAGTTACCCGTCGGCAAAGTGCGCAAAGTTCTGCGCATCGCCCAGGAGCCGATTTCGCTCGAAACTCCCGTCGGTGAGGAAGAAGAGTCGCACCTTGGCGATTTCATCGTGGATCGCCGAGTAGTTTCTCCGTCGGAAGCGGTCATTAACCTGAACCTGCGCGAACAGACCGCGGAAGTTCTAAAGACGCTGAGCCCGCGCGAGGAAAAAATCATCAAGATGCGATTTGGCCTGCAGGACGGCAGCGAACATACACTCGAAGAAGTCGGCCAGCACTTCGCAGTCACGCGCGAACGCATCCGCCAGATCGAAGCCAAGGCCCTCCGCAAACTGCGCCATCCCAGCCGTAGCCATCGTCTACGCGCGTTCCTCGACACCAGCCTTCACGAATAGATCTTCTTCACCTGCTCCACGATCGATCCCGGAACCAGGTGCTGCCAAGGTTTGCCCTGAGCGATCCGTTCGCGTACCTCTGTGGACGAAACATGGTTGTGATCGCCCGCTATTTCCATCAGATGGATGCGCTCGCGAAATTCGGGCGACGGTATAAATTCGCCGCCACGCGCCGCCACCAGCAGCTCGAACTCCCGAAGCATCTCCTCAACCACGCCGGCGCGGCCATAATCCCAATGCAGCACCCGTTCCGCCGCATCCCGTCCGCACAGGAAGGATAGCCTCGTAGCGGGACCAAACTCCGCCCGGCACTCCCGCGCGATATCGATCAAAAGTCCCTGCTCGGTCACCGCAACGGATCCCGAATTCATGGCCTCCAGCATCGCGACGCGCTGCTCCAAGGTAGCCCCCGAATACTCCTTGTGCGGATAGACGCGCGGAACCACATAGAGCACTTGGTCAACATAATCGCCGGCGCTCTCCGCTAACGCCAAGTGCGCGATAGTAGGGGGGTTAAAGGCGCCCGCCAGTACTCCGAGGCGCGCCGGGCTAGTACGCGAGCGATTAAAGAACTGCACCTACCTACAGTATAGATACCAGTGCAAGGATGCCCTTTAAGTGCAGTGATTTAGCAACGTAAGGCCCGTACTTAGGGTGAGGTAGGGTGTGTGCCCGACAGATCCGGAAGCGCTTTCGGCCTACAGTTAGTATATGTTGTGCTGGATCTGTCCCGATTGCGGCCGCGATTGTTCGCCAGCCGTACGGGAATGCCCTGCCTGCGCACAACAAAAGCAAGCTCAAGCTAGGGTCACGCAGACTGGCACCGAAGACATTACACAAGGCGTGCTGTCCATGATGGAATCGCTTCGAGCAGCTCCATCGGTGCCACTTCTTACGGCCGCGCCCGAGCAGTATCTGCTCTTTGGTCTGACCAATGGTGAGCCCTCCGCCGTATCGCAATCGGCGGTCATGCTCGAAGAGGAACCAGCCGTTCCTGCAAGGGAAACGATTGACGGTGTGGTTCGTGGACTGGTGGAATCGGTCGAAGTTCCGAAAGAGCCGCCGGCCATCGTGGCGCTGGCGCCGGCGCCCGAATCTCAAACTCCTATCGCGGTGCAACCGCCCGTCGCTATAACGGCGAACGGAGCAAAACCGAATCCATTTTTGGCTCGCGCCGCCAAAATCGCCGAACTTCGAATTCCTGTCCGAACCCCTGTCGCGCCGGCCGCGCCGGTCCCGAACCGGGTTCCTGCCATAGAGCCCCCGGCTCCGGCGGTACCCGCCCAGAGCGAACCGGTTACGCCGGCGGTTTCACAAGTAAAATTCGTGGAATTAGCGGTTCCGGCAGCGCCACCGCTCAAGACCGCTCCTCGTGTACCGTCTCCCAAACTAAAGAGTGCAGCGCCACCGGATAAAACCCCGCCTGCTTTCGCGCAGCCGGAGCCATTCCGGGTTCGCAGGGTGCACTTCATCGGTCACTACCCAACTTCCGCTAAACTATCGCCGCGCTTTGCGTCCCTCGTATCCATCGCCGGACCTTCTTTGCGGCCGATCGCGTTCTCCGATTTACGAATCGCGGAATCCGTGCCGTTCGACGCCGGAAGAGTGGTGGCTCCGAAACTGAAACGGACGGACGAGCCGTTCCACGCCGCAGCGGCGTTAATCGAACAAGCCGGTGCGGTTTCGAGAGCGCTTGAATTGGAAGCCGAATCCCTGCTCGACGAGATCAAGTCCGGCCTGGATGCGGTGGAATCGAAGATTCAAGCCATCGTGGCGGCGTTTCAAATGCAGCCGAAGCTCGCTTTGCTGGCCGCGCCCGGCGCCATCGTCACCGCGCCCGCTCCGCCGGATTTGCAATGGATGAAAACACCGCGCCCCAAGCTCGCGGCGCACAAACCTTCCGACCGGAAATGCGATACTGCAATCGCGCCCCCGCAAAAACCGCCGCTCGCCGGTCCCTGCTTGACGCCCGACCTCGAAAACTATCTCGAACCATTGCCATTAAACCGGGCCCGGAAGAAAAATGGAATTGGCCTGCCGGCCTGGATTGTCAGTCTGGTCATCGCTACCAGCTTGTTCCTGGTATTCGGCATTGGGATGCAGTACGTGTCCGCGAACCGCGAGGTGAAAGCGGCCGTTGTCCCGGCAACCGCTCCGGCGCCCGCGTCCGTCCCCACTGCGCCTATTTTCGAACAGCACCCCTTCGCGCGTTTCGTCGAAGTCACGGGGCTCAGAGTTGTGGCCGACACCAATCACCGGTCCCAGGTGCAATATATCGTCGTCAATCATTCCGCCACACAGCTTTCCGGCATGACGATCCAGATTGCAGTGCGATCTTCGGTGGAGCCGGCCAGTTCCAAGCCCTTGTTCACGGTCTCAGCCGTGGTCCCGTCGTTGGGGCCACATCAGTCCAAGGAAATCCGCACGGACCTGGATTCTGAACTGCGCAACACGGCGATTCCGGACTGGGAGTATCTGCGAACCGAAGTTCACATCGGAACCCAGAATTGAGATTTCCTGGCCGCAGATGAACGCGGATGCACGCAGATAAGACAGTATTCTCCGCGTTTTTCTGCGTCCATTCGCGGCCAAATATGTTTTTAACAATTCCATGCTAGAATGTTGTCAGTGATCGCGGACTTCGACAGAACACGCGTCGAACGGTTCAAACAGGCGACCGAGGAAAAGTTGCGTGATGTGCGCTGTCCCGAGCACCGTCAGCCGCCCCGCCTTCGTTTCCAGGGAACGTCGTTGCGCGACATCACCATCTCGCTCAGCGGTTGTTGCCAGAAGGTAATGGCCCTAGCCAATTCCCGGATCGGGAATGCGCCCCAGAATCCGCCGGACGCCCTCTTCAAAGACGTCCGGACGGGTCAGCAAGCTTAGGATCAGGAAAGCCTCTCTTTCGAAATCGAAGAAAAATCCGGGCTGCACCAGGACGTTGTCTTGTTCCAGCAGGCTGAGCACCCAATTTTCTTCCGTATGGATGCGGGGCCCCTCCAGCACCGCGTACCATCCGCCTTCCACATCCAGCACGCGCCACGGCGAACTGGCGCCGATTGTGGCGCGCAAGAACTCTAAGTTCCTGCGCACACGCTGCTGAATCTCCCGCTGGATTCCTTCGCGCAAGTCCAGCAAGGCCGCAGCCGCCCATTGTACCGGGGCCCCAACGGACAAATACGTATCGGCGATCAGCTCCAACCGCTCAAAAGCTTGGGCGCGCAAAGTTTCTGGCCCGTTCACCACAATCCAGCCCAACTTCAATTGCGGCAACCCCGCGACCTTCGAGAGTCCGCTGAAGGAAAACGACAGAACATCTTCGCGTTCGGTCAACGAACGAACCCGCTCGGGATCTTCTTCTAAGCCATAATCCGAAAATACCTCGTCCGACAAAATCGCCAGATCGCGCTCCTTGCAGAACGCGGCGAGTTGCGTCAACTCGGGCTTCTTCAAGAACGACCCGGTCGGATTATTTGGATTCACAATCACGATTGCGCGCGTGCGCGGAGTAACTCTCGCCGCCATCGCCTCGAAGTCAATCGACCAGCGTCCGTGATAAATCAGCGGATACTGCACGATTCGCACCGAATCGAGCGCCGCAAGGAAATCGAACAGCGGATACGACGGGCGCGGAGCTAAAATTTCATCGCCCGGATCCGCCAGCAGCTTGAAAAGAAAACCGTACGCCTCACTCGTGCTCGCCGTGAGCAGAATCCGGCCCATCGGAACGCGATTCGAATAATATTGGGACACGGCCTCGCGCGCGGCCACGATTCCGGCCGGCGCCGGCTCGTAGCGCAACCATCGCGCATCGGCGAACGACTCCACAATTTGATCGGAACCGTATGACAAGCCGGCCGCAGTGGGATTCGATTCGGTGAGATCCAGAATCTGGACGCCGGCGGATCGCTTCCCTTCCAGCATCCGCGCCAGTTTGTTAGGAACGGCGGCCCAATCGAGCCGGGAAGAAAACATGCAGGACAGAGACCGGTTAAGCGGCGGGACGAACCGTTGCTAAGCGCAACACGATCGCTTGCATTGTCGCTTCCTTGCGGGCCGATTCCGGCCACGACGCGACAACTTCCAGGCGGTACTCGAGAAAACGAATCTCCCAGTCGTGCAGCGCCCGGTTGGTGTGGATGGAGCGGTAACCCGCTAAACCGTTTCTCGATTTTGCCAGCTTCATAATTTTTTCTCCGACCAGCCCATCCACTTGTGTAATGATGCCGCATCCGAGTTGAAATTGTATCTGAACTCTAGTACTGCATGGTACTAAATCGGGTGTGATGGTACAAAGGAAGAATGAAACTATCAGCCCGGTCGCTGTTTTTGCCCCTCATTTTCGCCTGCGGTGCGGTCAGCCTCATGGCGCAAGCCACCCCCGCTAAGGTGGTGCCCGGATTCCGTGGTCTGTTCTTAAAACAACTCGACGACGTCCAGAGCAAAGTGGTCGGCTTGGCCGAAGCCGTTCCGCAAGAAAAGTACACTTGGCGCCCAGCGGAAGGCGTCCGCTCCATCGCCGAAGTTTTCGGTCACATCGCCAGCGCCAATTACGGCCTGCCGACTTTCATAGGCGTCAAACCGCCCGCAACCTTCAACCGGGCAATCGCAAAAGAAACCGACAAAGCGAAGTTGGTGGAAGCGTTGAAGGCTTCCTTTGAGCATTTGCGGAAGATCGTAGAAGACATGCCGGACGCCGATTTGGAAAAACCGACGAAGCTTTTCGGCCAGGACACCACCTACGAAGGCGTCCTGTTCTTGACCGCGAACCATATGCATGAGCATTTGGGCCAGTCCATCGCTTACGCACGCAGCAACGGCGTGACACCGCCTTGGTCCAAGAAGGGAGAGTAGCGCGAAAAAAAAAACGAACGGGCTGAAGCGCATGCTTACGAGCCCGTTCGCGGAGGATGGGGGACAAACTCAGTTGGAATCGGAGGGAGGGTGACTCTTATCCGCGCTGCTGCGCGTGTGGCTGGTGGATGCCTTTCGTTTGTGGGTGGATTTGGAATGGGCCTTGCCATTTCCGCTTTTCTTTTCGCTCGCGAACGAAACGGAAGTAGCGCCCAGTAAGAAGAGTGTCAGAATGCCCGATAGGAAAATCTTCATGCTAACGAGTGCGCCCAAGCCCGGAAAATTCGCAGCCGTGCCAAAATAAAAACCGAAGGATTTTCGAATGTCATCCACTAATGCCCCGCCCCATTCCGCCGTGGAGAATCTGCCAGCCGTCCCGCTGACTATCGAAGGGGCCAGTGTCCTACACCAAATGTTCCGGGTCCGCTGGGCTGACTGGAAATGCGTTCCCGTCGCGCAGCGCACAGAAATTGTCCACGAAGCCGCCACGCTCTTGGCTGAGATGGAACGCAACCCCTCCGGCCAGAGCGCGGCGTTCTCGTTGTTAGGCCACAAGGGCGACCTGATCCTGGTTCACTTCCGGCCGTCCTTCGAGGAACTGGGGCAAGTAGAGCGTCATTTGGCCCAACTTCGGCTCGCGGACTATCTGGAGCCTACCCATTCTTACCTCTCCGTGGTCGAACTGGGGCTCTACGAATCCAGTCAGAAGACCTACAACTCATTGGCCGCGCGTGGGATCGCACCCTTCACACCCGAGTGGCAATCTGAAATCGACGAAGTGCTGGCCCGGTCGCGCGAAGCCATGCGGCCCCGTCTGTTCCCCGATATTCCGCCGCACAAGTACATTTGCTTCTATCCGATGGACCGCAAACGCGGAGAAGAGAAGAACTGGTACCAGCTCCCAATGGCCGAACGCCAGCGCCAGATGCATGAACACGGCATGATCGGCCGCCGCTACGCCGGCGAAGTGAAGCAAATCATCTCCGGATCGATTGGCTTCGATGACTGGGAATGGGGAGTTGACCTCTTTGCGGACGATCCGCTGGTCTTCAAGAAGCTGATTTACGAGATGCGCTTCGACGAAGTCAGCGCCGTCTACGCGCTATTCGGTTCGTTCTACGTGGGAATCCGCTGTCCGGCGTCCGGGCTGGATCAACTTCTGGCATCCTAATTGCTTATTCGGGTGTATGCATGGTAAGGCGCGGGACTATTCCAGCACTCCTCTGAATGTCTATTGGGAAATGACCCAAGCCTGCGCGCTGGCTTGCCGCCATTGCCGCGCCACCGCTGTTCCAGAACCCCATCCGCAGGAGTTGAACTTCGAGCAAGGCGTCGCCCTGCTCCATCAGATTCTCGAGTTCGGCGATCCGCTGCCGCAACTGATCCTCACCGGCGGCGATCCGTTGCAGCGGCGCGATCTGTTCCCATTAATCGACGAAGCGCGCCGGTTGGGCATCGGAGTCTCCATCACGCCCGCCGCAACACCAGCTTTCACGCGCGATGTACTGGTTCGTCTGAAGGAACACTCGGTCGAAGGGCTCGGCCTCAGTCTCGATGGTTCCACCGCGGAGAGGCACGATTCCATTCGTGGAGTTCCGGGCACGTTCGATCGAACCATGCAAGCCATCCGCTGGGCGCAGGAACTCGACATGCCGCTGCAAGTGAACACGCTCGCGTCGGCCGAAACCGCTGCCGATGTCCCCGCAATTTACGAACTGCTCAAGCCGTACGCCGTCTCGCGCTGGAGCTTGTTCTTCCTGATCTCGGTCGGCCGCGGCAAGGTCTTGCAGCCGCTCTCTCCCGAAGATGGTGAAAAGCTGATGGGCTGGATTTACGAAACCACCAGCCAAGCGCCGTTCACCGTCGCAACTACCGAGGCGCCATCGTATCGGCGCGTCGCCATCGAACGGATGCGCAGCGAGGGCCTGCACGGCGATCAGATCAAGCGCAGCCCTGCAGCTCGCGGTTTTGGTATCCGCGACGGCCACGGCATCATGTTTATCTCAAATACCGGCGATATTTGCCCGGCCGGATTCCTGCCGCTCGTGACTGGCAACGTCTTGAAGGACCGTCTCGCCGATGTCTATCGCAACGCGCCCGTTTTCCAGTCGCTGCACGATCCCACGCAATTCGAGGGTCGCTGCGGACAGTGCGAATATCACGCACTCTGCGGCGGATCGCGCGCCCGCGCTTACGAGGCAACCGGAAACCCGCTCGCATCCGACCCATTCTGTGAATATCAGCCAGGAAATCGCGCCATAATGAGTCAATGACTCGCTGGTTCTTGTTCCTTGTCCTGACAACCTCATTGCTTCCAGCCCAAGATTGGGCCCGCGCCACACTCGAAAAGTCCCCCCGCCATCGCGAATGGGTGACCGTCAAACATGACGGCCGCTCTGTCGAAACATTCGTCGTCTACCCGGAATCGAAATCCAAAACTCCGGTCGTCCTGATCATCCACGAAATTTTCGGGATGACCGATTGGGTGCAGGATCTGGCCGACCAAGTCGCCGCCGCCGGATACATCGCCATTGCGCCCGATCTGCTTTCCGGCATGGCGCCGAATGGAGGCCGCACGCCGGACTTTCCCGCAGGCGGCGTGGGACCCGCGATCGGAAAACTGGATCCGAATCAAATCACGGCTGATTTGAACGCGGTCGCCGATTACGGATTGTCTCTTCCGGCCGCAACCAGAAAGCTCTTTGTCGCCGGATTCTGCTATGGCGGCAGCCAGACATTCCGGTTCGCCACCAATCGTGGCGACTTGGCTGCGGCTTTCGTTTTCTACGGCGGGCCTCCGAACAAAGAAGATATGGCTCGAATCAAGGCTCCGGTGTACGGATTCTACGCGGAAAATGACGCGCGCATCGGCGCCACCATTCCCGATACGATCGCCAATATGAAAGCCGCGGGTAAAATTTATGAGCCGGTGACTTACGCAGGCGCAGGCCATGGATTCATGCGCGCCGGCGAAGATCCCACCGGCAGCGAAGCCAATCGCAAAGCGCGTGCCGACGCTTGGGATCGCTGGAAGCAGCTTCTGAGCAAGTAGCCGTGTTTCGTTTAACGGCCTGCCTGTTCGTTTCGCTCGCAGCTTACGCAGAAGATCTTCCGCTGGGCAAGATCATCGATGAGGTGAAGTGCGCCGCCGAACCGTCGCAGAGTTACGCGCTTTACCTTCCGTCCAATTATTCGGCCTCTCGAACCTGGCCGTTGATCCTGGCATTCGCGCCGATGGCGCATGGGCGATTTCCGGTGGAACGCCTGCACGAAGCCGCTGAAAAGTACGGCTATATTGTGGCGGGATCCAACAACTCGCATAACGGCGACTGGAAATCCAGCATGGCGGCGATTCGTGCCATGCCCGCCGACATCACATCGCGATTTTCAATCGATGTGAAGCGCGTCTATACAGCCGGCTTTTCGGGCGGCGCTCGCGTGGCCATGCACGTTGCCGAATCCAGCGGAAAAATCGCCGGCGTGATCGCATGCAGCGCCGGATTCCCAGACGGCCATGCGCGCAAATCTGCGCCATTTCCGATATACGCGACTGTAGGGACCGAAGACTTTAACTACCGCGAAATGCGCGAGCTGGACCGCATGCTGACCACGCCTCACCGCCTGGTAATTTTCGAAGGCTCGCACGATTGGCTCCCGGCCAGCCTAGCCGATGATGCGCTCGCGTGGCTCGAGTTCCAGACCTTGAATTCCGGAGCGCAGCCACGCCCCGAGTGGGAGTCCAAAACGGAAACCAAAGCAGATCTCAAGAAAGAGTTGGCGCTAGAACGCCGCGAAGAACAAATGACCATGGATCTTGCGCGCCTCGAAGTCGCCCTCGGCAACCAAGCCACCCGGAACGGCGCGCTAACTGAATTGCATGACCGGCTTTCCGATCTCTCCCGGCGCGCGAACGCCAAAGAAGATTCCGAAGAGCGTAGGATGGCCCGCCGTGTACTGCGCGGAACCTTCGCCCGATCCTTCGAGCAGATTAAGGACCCGGATTATCAGAGACTGCTGAACGAGATCCGGCGGTAACGTACTAGATGGCCGGCAAGTGGTAGCGGTCAACCAGAGCATCCGCATCTACGGAGCTTTCAAACTCTTTGCTGCGAAGATCATTCGCCAATCGCCGCAATTGACGCACGTACTCAGCGGATTTCTTGCGCGCCGCGTCATCCAAACTTGCCCCTGCGTCATCGATTTCTGCGATTCGTTCTTTTTCGAACTGATCCACTGCGGCCGACAGTTTGGCGCGCGCCTCAATCGCCGCCGGACCGCGCGCGGCGAAGAACGCCCTATTATCCGCCAGCAGAGCCGTCAGATCGCCATGCGTTTTGGCCGCGGCAGCGCGCCAGGATTCGAGCGCTGAATTCGCCGGTTCGGCCGGACGTTGATACGCGCTAGGCTTGGACGCGGCAGGCGAATCGTAGATCGCATTGAAGACGAATTTGTAAGTCCCGTGCGATTGGCCGCGCCATTGCGGACGGAATCCGAAAAGATAAACCCGGCCGTCGCCCGAGAAGACCTCGAGCGCGGCGGCTTTTCCCTGGATTCGCTCCGGATGCAGTAGATATCCGCTAGCCAACGGGTTGCGTTCCTTCGGGTACGACGCCAGAATCGCGCCGTGAAATCCGCTCTTGGTTTCGAACACTGGCCCGCGCTCGAACATCACAATCGGATCCCGCTGCAATCCCCACAATGCCGGATGATTCGCATCACGCAACTCGACGCGCAGCAGCGAGCCCGAGCAATAAAATTGATCGTCGTTCAATCCTTCCAGAATGTTCGTGACCGGCAGATTGAGATTCGAGATCGTCCAAAGTGATGCGTTATTGAATGCGATCAATGTGCCGCCCGCGCGCACAAAGGACCGCAAAGCCTCGGCCCCGGTCTCGCCGATGCCGCCTGCGTACTCGCCCGAAATCGTTCCGGGAGCAAAACCATTCGCCATTTGACGCGGCCCCGCGTCCGGCAGGATGATGGCATCCAGCCGATCGCGCAGATGTCCCGCTTGAATATCGTTATTGCGCAGCGATATCGGCGCGAATCCGTAGTTTTCGAGAATCCAGCGCGTCCAGCCTTCGTCGATGTTCCCGGTCCAGGACCGATAGAGGCCAACGCGTGGTTTTTTGGTGGCGACCACGTCCGCCGGCGCCTTGGCAATCGCCTTCGCGTCAAGGGAGTGCTTGCGCACGATCTCCGTCACGCGACCGCGCTCCAGGTTCGAAATGAGAATCGCACCAGGCTCGATCTCGGTTTTCGAAAAATTGACCTGTCCACCCGACGACAGAATATCGTTGACGGCTGCAAAACTTGCGTTCGCATGGCGACTCAGCACGAATACAGCCCCCGTTCCATCCATCGTGCTATCCGGAAGCGCAGCCCGATCAATCGGCTTCAGCGAAGCCCGTTGCGCTTCCGTCAAAGGTTCGGAGATCACCGCCGTCTCCACTCCCATCTGCATCGGCAAAGTCCAACCCGCAACATCGTAGGGGCGTACAGGCGGCCCATTGGGAGTCTGCCGCAGATCCGGATATTGCTGCACTTCAAATAGCTCCTTCACCAACGGCGAAAACGGCTGATCCATCAAAATGACCCACGCATTCTTATATTCGCGGCTGTTGGCGACAAACGACTGTTGCGCCTGATGCACTTCGATTCCGTTGATCAGCAGCTTCTCCACCAAGGTAGCGGCCGTGGGAAGATCGTGCTGCTCGCGTGGAATAACGTATGCGTAAGGCGGCTCCTTGCGGAATCGCTCGATGTTGTCGCGCGCAGCTTGATAGCGATTGTAGAGCAGTGTCTCGCGATACTTCGCCGCCGTATCGAGCACCGCCATCGATGCGCCCTCCATGTAGCGCACCGCGTCCGCGAGACGCCACCAGCCGCCCTTCCACGGACTGCTGTAAAACACCTCGGACATTAACTGCTGGCGGTCCTTCGGAAACTCATCCACCGTATAAAAGTGAGGTGTTGCGTAGCGATAAAGCGCGGTCTCGGTGAAGAACGAGATGCTGTTGCGAAAGATATGCGTGAAATCGAGAAATCCGGGATACCAGTTGTCGAAGCCTACGCGATGCACCGCGCCCGGCATCTGGTTTTCGTCTAAGTACGCAGCCATGTTGATGCCGAGCACGTTGAGCCAGCGCGCCATCAACGGATTGATGTTCGACGAAATCGGCTCAGTGAACGGTGGAATGAAAATGCGCGTGGGAAACGGCGCCGTCTGATGATGGCAGTAGAAAATCACCGGAGCCCACTCGATTTCGGCGCGCGTGACGTCGCGCGATTCCAGCATGTTGTTCATATAGCCGTCGCGATTGTTGTCGTGGCCGACGTACTCCTGATACAAATCGGGCAGAGGGCTCACTTCGTATGGCGTTCCGACATTCTTGCGATACCAGGACACCACTTCGTTCTGCCCGTCTGGATTCAAAGTCGGCCAAAGCATCAGGATCACGTTGTCGAGAATCGCGTCGATGGTGGGGTCGCCTTTCGTCGAAACCAGTTTGTAAGCAAGCAGTATGGATTGCTGAGCGCCCGCAACTTCGGTGGAGTGAAGCCCGCCATCAATGTGGACGATTGCCTTTCCCTCGTGCGCTAGTGCTTTCGCTTGGGCGTCCGTGAGGCCTCGCCCTTGCGCGAGACGGCGCGAAATGTCTTTGTATTTATCCAGCGCGGCGAGATTCTGCGGCGAGGAGATTAGGGCGATCTCCCAATCCAAACCGCGCGTGGTTTTGCCGACCGAGATCAACTTGATGCGGTCCGAAACAGCGGCGAGCTTGTGGAAATAGTCGCGCGATTCGTCGTAATTTGCCAGGTAGAAATCGTCGCCGGGTTTGTGACCCAACACCGACTCCGGCGTCGGGATGGTTTGCGCCGCAGCAGCCAGCGACAGAAGCAAGAAGAGCGTTGAGTTCCGAGGCATCTTCATGATGTTACCGTTTCTCGTCTGGGGCCTTGACCGCCTCGTAGGACAAGAGCATAATCTGGCAAGGATGCGCGCTCATTGCACGCCTTATTGGATTGGCGCTTGCAGCATTTTTCTTAGCTGCACAGCCCAGGGTGATCCGATCGCGCCGTTGGCCTTTACGATTCAGGTGCAGTCCCCAAAAGTGATTCAAGGCGCGGACAACCCAATCACCGCTTTTCTTTACAACTTTGCGCCGGTTGGCTCCCCGGCGACGATTGCACAAGTCACTGCTGCGGTCGGTTTTGGAACGCCTGCAAGTCTCGGTGGTTACCTCGGTCCCGTGAATGCCACCGGCGGGGCCAGCTTTCTCACGCTGCCCTTCCCGCTGAACACTGTGAATTTCACGCCGGGAAATTATCCGTTCCAGGTAACCACGGTTAACAAATCCACGGGCGGATCTTCCACCCAAACCGGCCAATTCGACGTACTCGCGCACGCGAAGCCAGCGCTGTTCGTTCAGGGGCAAATTATTCCCCTCACGACACCGGCCACGATTTCGTTTGTGGCGCCCGCCTTCGCAGAGGCGGGACCAACCGGAACCGAAGCTGCGGGTGGTGCCTACGATCCAACCATGCTCGGCGATCCGCCGCCCAGCGTTCCTACCGCCAAGCTAGATCTGGATGCCATTACATCGTTCGGGAGCCCCTACATCACCGCCACGCTGGCACCGTTTGTGGACTTGCCCTCGGACAACAATCCGGCGGAAGGGCTGCCGTTTCAAATCAACTTCCTTGTGCCCTCGCTGGGCGATTGCAACACAACGTTCCTTCTCTATTATTCGGATGAACAGGATCTCCCGGGAGCCGATCTCCCAGGCGCGGAATTGGCCGCGTTCAACGTGAATATCGATGTTACGGGTACTACGGCTTACTGGACGATCACGACCGACACCGTTCCTGAACCCAAGTTCGCAGCATTGATTGCGCTTGCGATCATCGCATTGGTGCATTTTTCGCGGAAAAGCCTCCGGACTTGGGATGTTGTGCGAAAATGTATACAAGCGCATACCGATGAGTGAAACGCTTTCAATTCGCATCGATTCAGGGACAAAGCAGCGGTTGGATGCGCTCGCAAAACGCTCAAAGCGGTCAAAGTCCTTTCTAGCTTCTGAAGCGATCGCCGCCTATGTTCTTTCTGAGGAATGGCAGCTCGGCGAGATCCAGGGAGGGATCACAGAATTGGACCTTGGACAACGAGTCAGCCACGAAAAGGTCGCGAAATGGCTTAAATCCTGGGGAAAGCCCGGTGAAACAAAAGCCCCAAGATGAAAGTGGTTTGGTCGCGCCGCGCGTTGCGGCACTTGACAGCCATACGCCAGCACATTGAAAAGGACTCGGAGCAGAGCGCCGCGCTTGTAGCAACCCGCATTCTCAGCGCGATTGAGCTCCTTCAAACGCATCCGGAAATTGGCCGGGCTGGCCGCGTAGTCGGAACGCGCGAACTTGTCGTGCCTGAGACTTCCTATGTCATTCCCTACCGCGTCCGGGAGGGACAGGTGGAACTAATCGCTGTCTTCCATGGACGGCAAAAGTGGCCGCGAAAGCTTTAGCGCGACTTACTTGTGCGCGTACTCAGTGAAAACATAGTCTTTCGTTTTCACCCCCGTATGGCACGCGAAGCCGCATTTGGCATCGTTGCCTTGCGGTGGTTTGCTTGCCAGCGTTCCTGGCGCAAAAGTGTCCGACGCTGAATCGTATTCGAAAACGGCGTACCCCCAACCGCCGCTGTCCGCGAAACGCTTGCTGTCTTTCACCATGAAATCCACGTCGTGCTGGGTGCCTGGCACCGTGGCAGCAGGAAACGTCTCCAGCTTTTTCGGATTCCAATGTACCTTCGCCATTTTTGACCCATCGGGAAATGGCTTGCCGTTCGCGGGAATGCCGGATTGGTACGCTTTGATCATCACCGGATTCGCGAGAATCGCGGCAACCAGCGGCCCGTCTTGGCTGATGGAGACGAGTTGCCACGATTCGTATCCTTTGAATTCAGCGAACGATAGGCCATTCGGAACCTTCAGCGCGTATTTGTCCTGCGCCGCGATCAGCAGCGCCGCTGTGCCTAGCAGGGCGAGAATGGACATCCGTCTCATGCGCCGGCCTTCGCCGCTGAGGTGATGAAAGCGAGGAGGTCGGCGTTAATGGTTTCCGCATGTGTGGTTGGCATGCCGTGGGGTAAACCCTTATAGCTCTTGAACGTCGAGTTTTTTAGCAGCTTGGCGGATAACGGACCGGCGGCGACATAAGGCACAATCTGGTCGTCCTCGCTATGCATGACCAGCACTGGAACATTGATCTTCTTGAGATCTTCGGTGAAATCCGTTTGCGAGAAGGCCACGATGCCGTCGTAATGCGCCTTCGCGCCGCCCATCATGCCTTGGCGCCACCAATTTTCGATGACAGCTTCGGAGGACTTTGCGCCAGGGCGATTGTAACCGTAAAAAGGTCCTGCCGCCAGGTCCCGATAAAAGATGGAGCGATTGGCGGCCAGTTGCGCTTGCAGATCATCGAAGACTTCCTTGGGAAGACCATTCGGATTGGCCGGCGTTTTCAGCATGAGCGGAGGCACCGCGCTGATGATTGCTGCTTTGCTGACGCGGCTTTCCCCATGCCGTCCCAAATAGTGAATCACCTCACCACCGCCTGTGGAATGACCCACGTGGATAGCGTTCTTCAAATCGAGATGTGACGTGACTGCGGCGAGGTCGTCAGCGTAATGGTCCATGTCGTGGCCGTCGGCGGTTTGTGTCGACCGGCCGTGTCCGCGGCGATCGTGCGCAATCACGCGATAGCCGTGATTTAAGAAAAACAACATCTGGTTGTCCCAGTCGTCGGCGCTGAGAGGCCATCCGTGGCTGAAAACAATCGGTTGCCCCTTTCCCCAGTCCTTGTAGTAGATCTCGATGCCGTCTTTCGTGGTGATTGTTGGCATGACTTCCTCCCGAGTTCAAGTGTGCGGCAGAGACGGAAAAAACGCGTGCCCAGATGGAGTGTTCCTTTGCTACCACGAAGGTGTTAAGCGCCGAATACCTCATGTAGGTAGACTGTTTCCGATGGATATGCTTCCCAAATTGCCTCTGCGGGCGGGGACTCCGGAGCAATTCGCGCCGCTGCGAGCGTTCTTGGGTCAAGCGGGAGATTGCCAGGAAACTCTGGATTTTCTGCTGCGTTTGTTTCGCGATGGAAATTCCGTGGACCGCGAGGCGGTTGAGCGTTGGATTCCGAATGCAGTTCAGCGGTCGTTCGAAGCATTGGGACTTTTAGGTGCCGATTCGGCGGGATGTTATTGCCCCGTGGCGCTCTATCCTGTCCGCGGGATCTGGATTGCTTCGGATCGTTGGAAAAATCGGCAAGGCGATTCCGTTCCGATGGAGCAGGATTTCGTGATTCCGGCAACTCACAGGCTCACTCGCGAATTCCTCGACCTTCTGCCGGAGAGTTCGTGCAACAAATTACTGGAACTGTGTTCGGGCGCGGCGGCCGCCGCTCTGCTCGGCGCCAAGAGTTACGCCCGGGAATCATGGGCCGCGGACGTTTCCGAAAGAGCAACACAATTCGGCGAATTCAATCGCCTTTTGAACGATCTGAACAATGCCACGGTTCTGCAAGGCAACCTGTACGAACCGGTGACCGGCCTGGTGTTCGATCGAATTGTGGCGCATCCGCCGTATGTTCCGACACTGGAGGCATGCGCGGTTCACGCCGATGGCGGCGAGGATGGCGAGTTCATCACGCGCGCGATCGTGGAAGGCTTGCCTCGCTATCTCGCGCCTGGAGGACGATTCTACTGCACAACGATGGGACTCGATCGCGATGGCGAGCCTTACGAGCAAAGGGTTCGGCAGTGGCTCGGTGCAGCGGAATCCGAATTCGATGTGCTATTCCTCGGCGGGTCGTCGCAGGGTCCGGCGCAGTTTGCCTATCGCACGGCGCGCACCAAACGCGGCAATTGGGATCTGATGGACCGCTGGCGGGCGCACTTGGAAAAACTGAAGATCACTCGCTTGGTGTCCGGATCGTTGGTGATTCAGCGCAGGGAATGCACAAGAACCGTATTCACGATTCGGAGGCAGAAGGGCGAAAACGGCGGAGCCTCCGAAGCCGAGTGGCTGCTCGATTGGGAGAGGCGCCGTGCTGAGCCGGGCGCTGCGGAACGGTTGCTGCAGTCACGGTTGGTAGCTTCGACAGGTGTCGAAGTGCACACCATCCACGCGAAACGCAGTGACGTGTTCGTCCCGACCAAGTTTACGCTAAAAACCCGGCATCCTTTTCATGTGGAATACGAATGTCCGGCGTGGGTTGCGAAGTTAGTGCAGCACTGCGATGGGAAGATCGCAGCGCAAGATCTTTTGGAAGCAGGAAGGCTCGGCCAATGGATTGCCGACAGCGTTTCGGATGAGCAGGTCGCGCATACCTTGGCACACCTGGTCTCCGTCGGAATTCTGCGCGACCCTGTGACATACTGGTACCCAGAAGTTTAAGCACGTTCGCTCAAGAATTCTGAACAGGAGGAATCACAATGGCAGACGAACAGAAACCAAACGGTGAACTTTCAGAGGAAGAGTTGGCGAGTGTATCGGGTGGCGACGAGTCGCCAAAAGAAACTGTGACCTTCGAGTACGGCGCACTCCAAGTCCGTTATTCCCAGCAGAGTCCTGACGGAAAAATTAAGTAAGTTGTTTAATCGGCCCGCAAAGCCACGACAGGATCCACCTTCGTTGCCTTGCGGGCCGGCAGATAACTTGCGAGCGCCGCGGCGAAAACCAGTCCCGCGGACACTCCGAGGTACGTGATCGGATCGGACGGGCTCACTTCATAGAGGATCGATTTCATCAGCCGTGTGAGCCTCAGCGCCGCAATTAAACCAAAGGCAACACCCGCGGCTGACAGAAGCAATCCATAACGCACAAACATTTTTGTAAGGTTCTCGAGCGGAGCGCCTAGCGCGAGCCGGATTCCGATTTCGCGGGTTCGTTGCGAAACCGAGTATGAGATAACGCCGTAGATTCCGATCAAGCCCAAAAGCAGCGCCATCGCGCCCGCCATCGCGAGCAGCACGAGTGAGAAGGAAGTGCGGGCGAGCGACTTTTTATAAACTGAGCCGAGAGTCTTCACATCCGCAACGGGCAGCGTGGAATTGACGCGGGCTACGGATTTTTGAATATCTTCAAGCAACGCGAGAGATCCGGCGCGTGGCGTGCGGATCAGGAAGCCCACGTTCCGGAAAAAGTATGCCGGGGAGGATTCGAAATTTTTCTGAAATAGCGGCCAGTAGACAATACCGGGCGCTTTCTGATCCACGCCTACGTCGCGCAAGTCGGCCACTACGCCGATCACTTCCCGCCAGTCGTCCTTCAGCGTGGGACGAACGCGTTTTCCGATGGCCGAGCGCGGATCGCGCCACAACTCGCGCGCCATGTTCTCCGATACCAGAGCCACGGGCGTTTGGTTGTACGTCTCGGCCCAGGTCAAATCGCGGCCCGCGATCAGACGGGCCCCGATGGTGGAGAAATAGCCAGGCGATACGAATTTTAGGGTCCGGATGGGTGGAACGGTGCGCGCGTGATCGGGGTGATCCTCGGCGTAAACCGGATCGCCCTGCCCGCCCTCCATGGGAAGGTTGCTCGCGATCGCAACAGAGGAAACGCCGGCGATCGATTCGAGCTTCCGTAGCATCTCCTGTTCCATCCGAAGCGCGCGTTCGGGTTCGGGCGCCTGCGACTCGGGAATCGAAACATGGAATGTCTCCAGATGCTCGGCGTGCGAGAAGCCCGGATCGACGCTCCGCAGGGCTTGGAACGTGCGGATCATCAAGCCGGAGCCCACCAGCAGCACGACGGCAAGTGCCACCTGCACGATCACCAGTAGACTGCGCGCGCGATGGTGCTCCTTGCTCTGACTGACGGATCGCGTGCCGCTGCTCAATGCGGCCGAGATTCCCGGGCGCGCGTATTTAAACACCGGAATCAAACCGAAGAGTAAGCCGGCCGCCAGCGAAATGGAAAGCGCGAATAAGACTACGAACGGGTCAATCGAAACTTCTTGGATGCGCGGCAGATTTTCCACTCGGGCAGCCGCCAGCACTCGCACCGCGCCATACGCAAGCGCCAGACCGAACGCTCCGCTTACGACGCTCAACAACAGGCTTTCGAGCAGCAGCTCGCGCGCCAGCCGCCCCCATCCGGCGCCGAGAGCGGCGCGCACAGCGAGTTCCTGCCGCCGTCCGTCGGCCCGAACCAGCAGCAGATTCGCCACGTTGGCGCACGCAATCGCGAGGACAATTCCCACGGTTGCCATCAGCATCCAGAGCGTTTTCCCGATGTCGCCAATCTGGTAATCCTTCAAAAAGAACAAGCGGGGCGCGATGCGTGCGGTGGCCCACACATTCGAGCTAAAGCCGGGATTCACCGGGAATTTCGCCGGAGCCAACGCCAGCATACGCGTGACGTCCGCGTCGGCTTGGGTTAGCGTAACACCCGGTTTGAGCCTCGCGATGCCCTGGCAACAAAAGCTGATGAGCCCGACGTTCGCGCGCTCGACGCGCAGTGGAATCAGCAGCGAAAAGGGGAGATCCAAAAATTGAAATGACGGCGGCATCACACCGATTACCGTGTGTGCGTCGCCGTCCAGCAGAATGCGGCGGCCCAGAACGGAGCGGTCGGCGCCGAAATGCGATTTCCAATAGCCGTCCGAAAGAATGACCGCGCGTTCGCTCTTCGGGTGGTCATCCACTCCGCTGAATCCGCGGCCCAGCGCGGGCTGCACGCCAAGCACAGGAAGAAAGCGATTTGTCACCACCAGACACGGGACTTCCTCGGGCTGGCCGACTCCTGTGACGCTCGCCGTGTCCGACCGCCACATGCCGACATCTCGAAAGACGCGATTCTCTTCGGTGTATGTAAAGTACAGCGAGCTGGCGACGTTGAGATCTTCAATATGGATTCCAGGCGCGGTATGCCGGATTGCGATAATTCGTTCCGATTCCGGATAGGACAAGGGCTTCAGCAACACCCCCTCGATTACGCTGAAAATCGCGGTGCTGGCCCCGATCCCTAATGCCAGCGTAACGATGCTGATGGTGGTGAAACCGAGGCTTCCACGCAATCGCCGCGCGGCGTAGCGCAGATCCGACATCGATGACGCGACGGTATTCTCCCATCCGTACGAACGCACCTGCTCGCGGACAGCGGTAGCGCCGCTCATTTCCAAGCGCGCCTGGCGCCGGGCTTCAGCCGGAGAGAGACCGGCGGCTTCGTATGCTGCCGCTGATTGTTCCAAATAGCCTTCAATCTCGTCGGCGATGTCGCGATCGGCGGCCTTGCTTCTGAGAAGAGCATGCAGCCCCCGCGTGAACTGGCGCCAAAGAGTCACTTGGGCTATCCTTCCGCCTTCAAGAGACGCGCGATGGCCGAAGTGCGGCGCGACCAATCCGCGGTCTCGCTCTCGAGTTGCTTTTTACCGGACCGAGTGAGCTTGTAGATTTTAGCGCGGCGCGCGTTTTCGGTGCGCCGCCATTCGGCGTCCAGCCAGCCGCTGCGCTCCAGACGCTGCAAGGCGGTCAAGAGCGACCCGGGATTCACTTTGAAAACACCGCGCGAGATCTGCTCGATCCGGCGAGCGATCCCAAACCCGTGCATCGGTTCCAGGCTCAACGTTTTCAATATCAGCATGTCGAGGGTGCCTTGGATGACGTCGGTGTTCGGCTCATTCATCGAGCTTCAGGATATCTCGCTTCCATATGATTGTCAAGATGTGATCTTCAACATGAACAGGTCTCGCGCGCCGATGAGCTATGCTCATAACGCATGCTATTGACCAATAAACGAGGCAACTATTCATTCTTGAAGGGCATCGCGCCGTATTCGGCGGGCGTGGTGGCGGACAAGGGATTCGAGGTGGTTCACGTGAGATTTTTGCGTTACGTCCCACTTCGCGCAGGCTTCGCTGCGGTGGATGCGCATCTCCGGGAGGCAGGTTTGCCGGCGCAGGCGATGTGCGCCATGCAGTTGCGTTCGCCCAAACCGTTCACCTTTGCTGGATTTGAGGCGTTCAACGCCGGGTACGTCGATTTCTTGAAGCAGCGGGATATTCTGGTGGACGGCTTGAATCCAATCGCGCGCACCAATGTTGCGCCCGAACTAAGCGCGCCTGCCGAACCTTCGGTGTACGGCTTTTCCTATACCAAGCCCTCCAAGACCGCGCGCAAGACGTTTGTCGTTGCCGGGGCAGGCGAGTTGCCGGATGGTTCGCTCGATCCGCATGACGTAGTCCGGCGCGGCGAATCGAGCGCAGCCGCAATCCGCGAGAAAATCCGTTTTGTGATGGGACGAATGGAAGCAAGGCTGAAGGGGCTTGGCGCGGATTGGAGCGATATTACGGTGACCGAAATCTATACCGTGCATGATATCCGGCCGTTCCTTGAGGATGAACTGTTAAAGCGCATCGGCGTTGGCGCGACGCACGGCCTCACCTGGCACTACGCGCGGCCGCCCTTGGAGAGCCTTGAGTATGAAATGGATTTGCGCGGCTGCGCTACGGAATTGGTAATTTAAACGCCCGGTAGATCGCGGTTGTCACTCCAACCGCAATTTCATGAAGGCAAATGGCCCTGCGAAAACCGTGACAAACAGTTGCAACTGGTCTTCGGAAAATGTGTGTTCGCCGGGGATTCCGGATAACATCGCCAAGGATGATTCCGGAAGAAAAGATCGCGCCCGTGACTCGCGCTCTGCGCGAAGCGTTGGGCGCGAGCGTCGATTTGCGGACGCGGTAAGCACGGGCGCTGGCCGGCACGCGAGCGTCACGCGGCTGCTCTTACCAGTCGTTCCACAACCAGCTTAATCGGATACCAGAACATGCTCTTCGTTCACGAAATGGAGCAAGCTTTCCAGTTGTTCGACGACGCGGGCCTCGTCGTGGGCAAGGGCGGCTTTCTCGATTTCCTTTCCCATGTCCTCAATGGGCGGAAAACCGTAGCCTCGGCCGGTACCCTTGAGATTGTGGCCGAAACGCCGGATGGGTTCGAAATTGTTGGCGGCAAGCGCCGCCCGGGCCTCCTCGATCTGCTTAGGCTTCGAAGCAAGGTACTTTGGCACCAGCGCGGCCAGCGCCTCGTCCACACTGGCGGTCTTGGGCGGGGATGCTACTTTCACGCGAGCGTATCGATCCACCGTGCTAAGCAGCGTCGCCCGGTCCACGGGTTTTGCTACGTGCGCGGCGCAACCGGCGGCCAGGCTGGCCTGCTGGGCTTCGCGCATGGCGTGTCCTGAGAGCGCGACAATCGGCGTGAGGGGCTGTCCGTGCGATGTCTGCCAATCGAGAATCATTTTGGTGGCGCCGTATCCGTCCAGCCTGGGCATGTCCAGATCCATCAGGATCAGATCGAACTTATGGCCGGCTTGAATTTGCTCAACGGCTTTCTGGCCGTCCTCGGCGAAGGTGATATCGATTGGTTCCTTGCGCAGATAATGCGTAACCAGCAAGCGGTTATCTTCGGTGTCTTCGGCCACCAGAAGCCGTACGGAGCCATTCGGCGCGAGCTGCGCGACAGGCGGGCCCGGAACACTGTCGCTATTCGACTCCGGCTCCGCAACTTCGAGAGGCAGAGTGAAAAAAAATCGGCTTCCCTGCCCCAGTTGACTCTCCAGCCCGATTTTTCCGCCCATGAGTTCCACTAACTCTTTGCAAATCGTGAGTCCCAGGCCGCATCCGCTGGTCCCGTGGGGGCTTTGCTTCGACAACTGCGTAAAGGCGGTGAAGACGCGCAGCTGATCCGCCTGGCTGATTCCGGGGCCCGTGTCGGCGACCTCATAACGAAGGCTTGAGCCGGATAGCGTGGCCACGGTTGTGACCGAAACCGTGACCTGGCCGCGCTCGGTGAACTTCACAGCGTTGCTCAACAGGTTCACCAGGACTTGCTGGACGCGCAAAGGGTCCCCCAGTTCCCACGCAGGAACATCGGAGGCGATCTCGAATTTCAGCCCAATTCCTTTGCGGTTGGCCGACTCACGGAACGTAGCCACCGCGTCTTCCACCGTTCCACGAATGCGGAATGGAATTTTCTCCATGCGCAGCGCTCCTGCCTCGATTTTTGAGAAATCCAAAAAGTCGTTGATCAGGTTCACCAGACGCGAACAGTTGCGTTGGAACATACTGACGTATTCGCTTTGATCGGCGCTGAGGGCGGTCTCGGAAAGCAGATTGGCTGCGCCCAGAATGGCGTTGAGCGGAGTGCGGATATCGTGGCTAATCTTAGCCAAAAAATCGTTCTTGGCCAGACTCGACGCTAACGCCTCGTCCTTGGCGCGAACCAACGCAGCCTCCGTCTCCTTGCGCCGGCTGATGTCGCGCAGGAAGACGTAGTAGCCGGCGTCGGGATCTTGAGAAACCGAGCGGAGCGTCATGACGGCGTCGAGCAACGTGCCAAACGGGTCCGCGATGCGAACCTCCACCTCGGCGCTGCCTGAACTACGCATCTGTTCGATCGCTGCTTCTACGCGAGAACGGTCCTCGTGAACGACCGTGAGCGCCAGGTTCGCCGGTTTATTGCATTCCGAAAGGCTTGCAATTTCGGCGAACGCCTTGTTAAAGGACAAATAGCGGCCCGCGTGATCCAACTGAGCGATTCCATGCAGGGCGTTTTCGAGCGCACCGGTTCGTTGCCTTAAAACCTCGGCGGTACGCGCTAATCCAGCACTCAGCGCGCCGATTTCATCCCGCCCCTCCGGCAGCAGGTCCAGCGGCCGTCCAGTAGCAAGATGAGATACGTTCGCTTGCAGTTTTCGAATGCGATTGGTGATGCCGGAAGCGAATAGTAAGGAGATTAAGACCCCGCCCAGGACTCCAAAAACCACGCAGATGCCGGTGGTAGCGCGGAGTTCTGTGTGCAGGCGGGCCAAATCCCGCAATTCGGCGGCGAGGAGCGACGTTTGACGGGACTCGATGGAATCCATCACGTGGCTGATTCGAATCCGCTCGGCTTCCTTGTCTCGGAGCGCGGCGCGCAGTGCGTCCTGGGACAACGTTCCGAATTGAAAGCGCGCGATGTTCGAGAAGATCTTCTCCACCCGCCAGCGCTCAATGGAGGCGATTTCGGCGATCCATTTGGATTGGTATGGGTCTGCCGTAACTAATTCGGCGATCCGGCTTAGGGTGGTATCGAAGGCAGCCAGCGCTTGACGGGCTTGGTTTGCAAAGCTCAAGTCACCCGTAATGAAGTACCCGCGCGCATGGGCGCTGGCTTCCAGCTCGTCGGCGCGCAGCTTTTGAATTTCCAGGTTGATCTCAAAACTCCGCGCCACCGCTTGTTCAGCCGCAGCCGCCTGAGTGCCAATGACATAGGAGGCGCAGGCAATGAGCACGGTGGCCGCGGCCGGAACCGCGATCACGATCAGACCCTTGGTTCGGAGCCGGAGGTCCGGCCATAATCCCCAACGCGCCATCGTTTCAGCCTTATAAGTCCATAACCAAGTCCAGCATCGCAGGCAAGGAAGCCACCTCGGATTTGTTTAAGGATGCGTCGGCTCCCAAGTAAGCCGAGACATTCAGAAACAGTTCTGAGTCTGTCGCGCCCGAGATGGTCAACACCTTAATCTCCGGGTACAGTGTTTTTAGCTCCCGTAGTGCTTCAATACCATCGCGATCCGGCATAACCATGTCGAGAACGATGGCATCCACGGTATGTGTCCGGACTGCCTCCAGACACGTTGCCACGCCATCGGCCTCAATTACTTCAAAGCCTCCAGGCTCCAGGAAGGCTCTCGCCAAGGCGCGGAAGTATTCATCGTCATCCACAATCAACACAGCGGCGTCGGAGCACTTCAGGACGGCCGGTTGGGGGGACCGTTTTTCGACGACTTGTGTAGTCATGTCTCTCGTTATCGGCGCGGAGGAAAGAAGTCTTAGAATTTGTAACTCTCATTGTCTTGGGAAAGGCCGATAAGGTTCTGCGGGCGGCGAAAGGCCGCAGAAGAGGAAAACGTGATCCTAGCAACCGTCTCAGTCCAACGTGGTTTTCATGCGGACGTCCGGGCAGCGCTCGACGGGCGTATGCGCGTGGACGCCGCCTGGGAACTTGATTACAATGACGTTCCGCGGCTGCGCACTATTGCGGCCGATCAGAAGTGTATCCTCATCCTCGACTTTGCCGATCCACACGCCATTGCCGTGGCGCGCGCCGTGGATGGGCGATCGCAGATCGCGACGGTCGCGGTGGGAGGCGGAGGAAGCCGGGAAGAATTGCTGGAGTTGATGCAGGTGGGCATCCGGGATGTTCTGCCTCATTTCAGCTACCGGGACGTGCTGCATGCAGCCAATCGCGCCGCAGCCAGTTTAGCCTGCGCCGGTGAACTGCTGGCCGAGGTGTTCGCTTTTGTTCCCGCCAAGCCGGGGTGCGGAGCCAGTACGCTCGCCACCCAGGCCACCTCGGTTGCCTCCCGTTTAGCTCAGGAGCCGACCTTGCTGCTCGACTTCGACATCCGGCTGGGAGTAACCTCGTTTCTCCTGAAATCCGAGGGGAATCACACCATTGTGGACGCGTTGCTGCAAGCCGATCATCTGGATCGCGATCTTTGGTCCAGCCTGGTTTCGCAAATGGGCAACCTGCATTTGCTGGGATCGGGTCCCGTGGATTTTTCTCGGCCCTTTCTGGCGGAGCGTTGCTCCGAGGTGTTGGAATTCGCCATCCGGCAATACTCGACGGTGGCGGTAGATCTGCCCGGTTCCATGGAGGATTACGAATCCGAGGTTCTGATGCGGTCGACCCGCATTTTCCTGGTCTGCACACCCGACATCGGCGCACTGCACCTGGCGCGCCGCAAGGCAGCCTGGTTCCAGGATGTCCGTCTCAGCGATAAGGTGTCGCTGATTTTGAATTGCGCCGAGCGCCGGGGAGCGCTCTCCGTGGATGAGATCGAGAGGATTGTACAATTGCCGGTGCGATATCTGGTTCCGGCCAGTGCAAATGAAGTGGCTAAGGCGGTGCAAAACGGCTCGGTGATCGAAGGATCTTCCGCGCTGGCCAAGCAAATCGCGCGAATCGCCGGCGACATGGTGACCACTCGGCCGTCGAGCAAAAAATCCA
>Ga0070734_10000969_pt1 | contig 47598 bp, 50 predicted proteins | sample Coa_R1_8_FD_66444 | JGI IMG/M metagenome (GOLD analysis project Ga0070734, IMG submission 66444) | Surface soil microbial communities from Centralia Pennsylvania, which are recovering from an underground coalmine fire - Coalmine... | ecosystem: Environmental > Terrestrial > Soil > Unclassified ...
GGCCTCGGGGAGTTTCGTTTGGGTTTCTCCGCGCAAGGCCGAGATGCCGCCGACGCGTGCGTCGCCGCCATTCGCGGTGTGCAGGACTGTTCCTTCCTTGATGGACCCCGAAAAAACGCGCGCCAGCGAAAGCTTGCCACCGTGGGAGGAATGATAGGTCTTAAGCACGTAGGCGACGGCATCCCCGTTCGTTGCAATGCGCGACCGCTCTGCTGCCGACTTCACCTCCGGCACTTCATGACGCAAGGCCTTCAGGAGCCGCATGACACCGTGATCGCCTTCGGCGCCGCCGATCAGAGCAGGCACGATCAGGCCGTCCGTCAGCTCACGGGCGAGGTCGGAGAAGACCTCGTCGCTCGGCGGATCGACGTCGGAAAGGAGTTCCTCCATCAGATGCTCGTCATAATCGGCGAGCTTTTCCAGCATCTGGAAGCGCGCTTCCTTTTCGCGCTCCTTGTCATCGATCTCTACCCGTTCGCCCTCGGCGCCGCCGCGATAGACCCATGCCCGTTCGAGCGCGAGATCGACAAAGCCGTCGACCTGCCCGTTCTTCCAGATCGGAATCTGGCGGAGCAGCAAAGGCGTGTCGCTTGCCTCCTGCAGCATGGCGAGCAGATCTCGAAGTGAACCGGTCGCCTTGTCGATCTTGTTGACGAAAAGAAAGTGCGGAATTTTCAAATCATGAAGCCGCTTCAGATAGGGCTTCAGCATCTGCACCTTGGCAGGCTCGGGTTCGCACACCACCACGGCCGCATCGATTCCGGGCAAGACGTTGAGCGTTTCCTGCAGGAATTCGATCGACCCGGGACAATCCAGAAACGTAAAGCTCTCGTCGAGAAAGCGCGTCGTGGCGCAATTCACTTCGACGCTCATCTGGCGCGCCCGCGCTTCTGCGCTGGCATCGCCGACCGTGTTTTTCTGGGGAACCGATCCCTTGCGAGGGACCGCCTGCGTGACAAAAAGAATGCTTTCGAGAAGCGTCGTCTTTCCGCTTCCGTACGGTCCCACCAGGGCCACGCAACGCGGCCCGCACCCTCCATTCTTCTTGCTCATGTTAAGCGCCTCCAAGGGGCTCCTTCATCAAGGAGCCCTGGGGCGCGGCGGGCGCAATTTCCCGGTCAATCGGGTCGCGTCACGCGCCCCTCGGTGGCAAGATGCTCGCGCCGTTCTTGAGGGTTGGCAAGAGCAGGAAGAGAGCGTCGGTGCGCGCTTATCGCCGGCCCCTCAGTGGAGGCGCTTGACGTCGGTCTCGCTGTCCATGAGCAGGCTGATGCGTCCGCACTCCTCCGCGAGCGCAGCGAGCTTTTTTTGCACGCGCTTGTCGGTTTGTTCTGCAGCCAGCGCACGTACCTGCTCGGCCCAGTCGACGAGATAGTCTGTCAGCTGCATGATACCCCCTCCTCTGTTCCGGCGACCAAGGCCGGCGCTTCGGACATTTGCTCTTCGCGCTCCTGAAGCCGCAGGGCATGCTCGTCGAGATCGTCCGCGCCTTTGCGCATGAGCGCCGCATATTTGGGCATACCGCAGGCGTCGGCGCGGAGGCGAAACTCGCGCGCCCGCGTCTTCAGCTGCTCGATCGTGTCAGAGACTTTTTCCATCCCTCGTGTGCCCGCGAACTCTGCAGAAGCGCAACAATGATGCGCATCGGCGTTGGGCAAGAACAGACCGTACGAGCGCGTAGCGGGAACTTGGCGTCGTTAACAAAAGTTGGCGAAAATCAGCGCAGGCTAGCGCAGAAGCGCTGGATTCGGTGGCACGCGTCCTCGAGAACCGCGTTCGAGGTCGCATAGGAGACGCGGAAAAACGGCGACAACCCGAAGGCTGCGCCGTGAACAACCGCCACGCCTTCGGAGTCCAGAAGCTCCGTAACGAAGACTTCGTCGCTATCAATCGTGCACCCTGCGGGAGTCTTTTTCCCGATCAGCCGCCTGAGCGAGGGGTAGACATAGAAGGCACCCTCGGGCTTCGGACATTCAAGCCCGCTTGCCTGGTTCAGCATCGAGACGACGAGATCGCGCCTCTCCTCGAACGCCTTCTGGAATCCGGGAATGAAGGATTGCGTTCCATTCAGGGCTTCCACGCTCGCCCACTGCGAAATCGACGACGCACTGGTCGCCGATTGCGACTGAAGCTTCGCCATGGCCTTGATCAGCGGCTCCGGCCCGCCGCAATAGCCGATGCGCCAGCCGGTCATGGCATAGGCCTTCGAGACACCATTCATCGTGAGCGTGCGCTCATAAAGCCTGGGTTCGACTTCCGCGACCGTCGAGAAGGTGAAGCCGCCATAGACGAGGTGCTCGTACATGTCGTCGGTAAGCACCCAGACATGGGGATGGCGCAGCAGGACATCGGTGAGCGCCTTCAGCTGATCGCGCGTGTAGCAGGCACCGGTCGGGTTGGATGGCTGATTGAGGATCAGCCATTTCGTCATGGGTGAGATCGCGCGCTCCAGCGCCGCCGGCGTCAGGCGGAATCCATCTTCAATGCGTGTGTCAATGACGACCGGCTTGCCGCCGCCCAAAAGCACGATGTCCGGATAGCTGACCCAATAAGGCGCCGGAATGACCACCTCATCGCCCGGATTGAGTGTGGCCAGAAGCGCATTGAAGATGATCGCCTTGCCGCCAGGCGCGACGAAACATTGCTGGGGCGAATAGTCGAGATGGTTCTCGCGCTTGAATTTGCGCGCGACAGCCGCGCGCAATTCAGGAATTCCCTCGACGGGCGCATATTTCGTTTTCCCGGCGCGGATGGCAACGATCGCCGCTTCCTTGATGTTGTCCGGCGTGTCGAAGTCCGGTTCGCCAGCAGCAAGCCCGATCGTGTCGCGCCCTGCCGCTTTCAGATCGCGCTCCTTTTGCGTGATCGCGATCGTCTGCGAAGGCTGGATCCGATTGAGAGCCTGGGCGAGGAAGTCCTGGGGAAGCGCTTTCATGAGCGTACTCGACTAAGGATCGAGTAAGCCACCTAACAATCCCGGAGAGCTCCCCGCAAGCCGGAAAGACACGAACGGCGACATGGCCGCCATGTCCCGAAGTGGGAACTCCTTGTGCCCATTACCACCGGTGAAACGCGAAGAATGCGGCCGCCACGAGGAAAACGAACGCCACGCCATGATTCCACCGCAAGCTCTCGCCGAGCCAGCTCACCGAAAACGCCGCGAAGACCAGAAGCGTGATCACCTCCTGCATGGTTTTCAGCTGGGCCGCGGAATAGACCTGATGACCGATTCGATTCGCAGGTACCGCGAGGCAGTACTCGAAGAACGCGCCCCAGCTGGCCGGGATCACGATCCAGAGAGCGGCCGACGGAAATTTGAGTTGGCCGTACCAGGCGAAGGTCATGAACACATTGGAAGCCGTCAGAAGCAGGATTGGCGCGACATATGGCCAGTTCATCGGACACCTCCAGAAACACACGAAGGCTTTATGCCGTAAGCGTGGGCGCAGCAAAGCGGGCGTGACGCGCCATCCCCGCCGGTGGCATAATGGCGGGCTCCTTCGGGGAGGATGCTTATGACGTCGCGATCGAGAATCTTGGCGCTTGGCACGGCGGCACTCGCCGCTTCAGGTCTGCTCGTGCTCGCCTCATTGCCCAATTCCGCGGAAGCCGCGATCAGCGTAATCGGTCCGGGACCGGCAGAGACGTGTTACGACGCAGCCGAGAACGGGCGCGATGCGAGCGACTACATCATCTACTGCACGCAAGCGCTCAATAGCGTGCTCTCCACGCATGACCGCGCCGCGACGTACATCAATCGGGGCGTGCTAAAACTTTCCCTCAGCATGACGAATGACGCGCTGGCGGACTTCGACGCAGGCCTCGCGCTCGATCCTGCTCTTGGCGAGGGTTATATCGATCGTGGCGCAAGCCTGATTGCAAAACGGCGATTCGCCGATGCGATCGAGTCGATCGACAAGGGTTTGTCGCTCGGCGCCAAACATCCAAACATCGCCTACTACGATCGCGCGATTGCCGATGAAGCGCTCGGCGACATCCAGGGTGCCTACAAGGACTACCGGCAGGCACTCGAGCTCGCGCCCGATTTTGCACTGGCGAGCGAAGAACTGAAACGCTTCAAGGTGGTGAAGAAGAACGAAGGCAGCTGAAGGGGCGTTACCGTTCAGAACACCGGATCGGCCGGCCCCGGCCGACACCACGACATTCCGATACAATTTTGTTTGCCGGCGGAAGCAGCGTCCGAAGGTCTCTCGGTCGTGTGGCTTCCTGCTCTCGGAAATTTATGTTGTTCGCCGCCATATTGGCGCGTTATTGGCTTTGGGCAGGGATGGCCGCGGATATTAACCCCCGGCCAATTTGGGATCGCGAGCGGGACTAACGAATGAGAGCGTCTTTGCGTTCGGCCGTTTCCACGGCCGCCCTTCTCCTCGCGGCTTGCTCGACGCCGACGCCGGTCGGACTGACGCCGACGGACGTGCCGAGCGCATTCAGCGCCACAATCCCGCAAGGCGCACAAGTGTGGCCGAGCCCCGCCTGGTGGAACACGTTCACGAGTCCGGAACTTGGCAAACTCGAGGATGGTGCGCAGGCGAACAATCTCGATCTCGCCGTTGCAATGGCGAATGTCCTCGAGGCCCAGGCACAGACCGGCATCGTAGGCGCGCAGCTCTTTCCCGATGCGACGGTGAGCGCGAGCGCGCGGCGCGGCGGAGGCCCCAAGGCGCAAGGTGTGCCGACGCGGAACAGCTTCAATGCCACCGCCTCAGCAAGCTATCTTGTCGATCTCTGGGGCCAGGCGCGCGATAATCTTCGGGCCGCGGAAGCCTCGCTTCGTGCTTCGCAATATGCGCGGCAGACGGTCGCGATCACGGTCGCCGCCGATGTCGCAAATACCTATTTCAATGTGCTTTCGCTGCGCGAGCAAGTGGCGATCACCCAGCAGAACATCGCGGCAGCGCAACGCATCCTCACCATCACCAAGGCCAAGGTCACCAACGGTGTCTCCTCCAATCTCGAACTGTCGCAGCAGGAGGCCACGGTTGCGGGACAGGAGGCGCTGCTTCCCAATCTCGAGGAGCAGGAGCGCGAAGCGCGCTACGCCCTCGCTGTACTCGAAGCGCTCCCGCCCGAAGGCTTTAATGTGCAGGCCCAGAACCTGGACGGCATCAATCCGCCGCTCGTTGCACCGGGTCTGACCTCCGAACTCCTGACGCGGCGTCCGGATATTGCGCAGGCTGAGGCCAATCTCGCGGCGGCGCATGCCAGCGTGGATGCGGCGCGTGCTGCGTTCTTCCCGCAGATCTCGCTCACAGGATCTGCAGGCTTCACGAGTTCGATGCTTTCGCACCTGTTCAACCCATCGAGCTTCCTCTGGGACATCGGCGCATCGGTGCTTGAAACCATTTTCAACGGCGGCTTGCATGCGGCGCAGAGCGATCTTGCGAAGGCGCAGGAGAAAGCACTGATTGCGACCTACCGCTCGACGGTGCTGAACGCGTTCTCAGACACCGAGAGTGCCCTCGGACAGGTTTCGGCCTTTGCTGAACAGCAGCGCTACACCCAGGAGCAGGTCAACGCCGCAGCAGAAGCGTTCCGGATCTCGGAGCTCCAATACCGCGAAGGCGTAACCGATCTGCTTGCCGTGCTGCAGGCCCAGCAGACCCTGTTCTCATCCGAGAACAATCTGGTGCAGGCAAAGCTCGCGCATCTGAAGGCGATCGTTGCGCTTTACCAAGCGCTCGGCGGCGGCTGGACGGTCGCGTCGACGCCGAAGATGCCCGACGCCAACCATTTCCGGCTGTTCTGAATTTCAGTTGTTGAATTGAGTCCGCCGGTGCGAAACCATAGCCGTCAACGGACAAGTGCATGAGCATCCGCAACAAAGCCTACATCATGGGGGCGTTCGAGCATCCGACGCGCCACGCGCCGGACAAATCGACGGCACAACTGCACGCAGAGTGCGCGAAGGGCGCGCTGGCAGACGCTGGTCTCAGCAAAAACGACATCGATGGCTATTTCTGCGCCGGCGATGCACCTGGCTTCGGCGCGATGTCGATGGCTGACTACATGGGACTTAGAAACCTCCGCCACCTCGACTCCACTGATACGGGCGGCTCTTCCTACATCTTGCATGTTGGTCACGCAGCCGAAGCGATCGCCGCCGGCAAATGCACGGTCGCGCTCGTCACGCTCGCCGGGCGGCCCCGGAGCGAGAACACGGGGCCCGGTGCACGCGGCGGCGGCGGACGTGGCGGCAATCCTCGCTTTGCCGCAGCGCCGGAAGCGGCTTTCGAAGCTCCCTATGGCGGTTCAACCCACAATCAATACGCGATGTGCGCCCAGCGCCACATGCACGAATACGGCACCACCAGCGAACAGCTGGCCTGGATCAAGGTGGCGGCGTCGCAGCATGCGCAGCACAACCCGCATGCGCTTCTCAAGGACGTGGTGACCGTCGAGGATGTGCTCGCCTCTCCAATGATCGCCGATCCGCTGCATCGGCTCGACTGTTGCGTCATCACCGATGGCGGCGGCGCGGTCATCGTCACGAGCGCCGAGGTAGCAAAAGGCCTCAACCGGCCGAAAGTGAAGATCATCGGGGCGGGCGAGGCACCTAAGGGAACCTATGGCGGGCGCGACCTCAACCTCACCTATTCCGCCGCGGCGTGGTCTGGTCCCAAAGCATTCGAAGAAGCCGGCATTGCGCCCTCCGATATCAAATACGCCTCGATTTACGACAGCTTCACCATCACGGTGTTGATGCAGATCGAGGATCTCGGCTTCTGCAAGAAGGGTGACGGTGGCCGCTTCGTTTCAGACGGCAATCTGATCTCCGGACACGGCAAGCTTCCCTTCAACACCGATGGCGGCGGGCTTTGCAACAATCACCCGGCCAATCGTGGCGGAATGACCAAGGTCATCGAAGCTGTGCGTCAGCTTCGCGGTGAAGCACACCCGAAAGTCCAGGTGAAGAATTGCGACCTCGCGCTCGCGCACGGCACCGGCGGCTCGCTCGGCACGCGGCATGGCGCAGCCACGCTGATCATGGAACGGGAGTGAGCGCGATGAGCGAGCCGAAGCAAACCCGGCGGGTCTTTCCGCCTCCAGTCACGCCGGAGACGCAACGGTTCTGGGATGCTGCCAGCAAGGAGAAACTGCTCTATGGCTGGTGCAACGCCTGCAAGGAGCCGCACTATTTTCCGCGTTCGCTGTGCCCCTTCTGCTTCAGCGACAATGTGGAATGGAAAGAAGCGAGCGGGCGCGCGACGCTCTACACCTATTCGATAATGCGCCGCACGCAAGGCGAACCTTATGTGATCGCCTATGTCACGCTTGCGGAAGGGCCGACGATTCTCACTAACATCGTCGACTCCGATCTCGACCGGATCGTGATCGACGCGAAAGTAGAGTTAGTATTCAAGGAAAGCGAAGGCGGCCCACCCGTTCCATTTTTCCGCGTCGCTTAAGCCAGGCAATCAGCGCCTCCAGCCGAACGCTGCCGCGCGGCGGAGTTCGCGTTCGATCACCTCGGCGTGTGCGCGCGCGTCGAAGGAACGCTCGACTTTGGCGCGCGCGGCGCGGCCATGCGAATTGCGAAGTTCGGGATTGCGGAAATACTCGACGCAAGCGCGAGCCATCCCGTCGAGATCGGGCGGTGCGCCGCAGACGAGTTGGCCTTCAATGCCATCATCGATCATCTCGCCGATGCCGCCGCGATCGAAGGCAATAACCGGTTTTGTCAACGCCATGGATTCCATGACGGCGCGCGGCAGCGGATCTTCGTAGAGGCTAGGCACAATCGCGACGTCGAAATCGACAGCATAAGGTCGGATATCAGCCCTGAAGCCAATGAAGTGCACATGATCGGAAAGTCCGAGCTGCTGCACGCGCTGCCGGCATTCGGCCAAGTGATCCCCGCGCACATCGCGCGGCGTATCGCCGATCACGACGAACCGGCTGCGGCGCCGCTCATTCGGCGGGAGGCGGTCGAGCGTTCGCTGTGCCACCTCGATCATCTCGGCAAAGCCCTTTCGCGGCAGGATGCGCCCGCAGCTGCCGAAGACCACGGTATCAGAACTCCAGTTGAGCTCTCGTCTGAGGAGCGGAGCGACGCCCTTCGGATCGAACGCGTCCAGATCTATGCCGTCGTGGATGATCCGGACTTTGCCGGAAACGTGGCCGAACTGCAGCGTGGTAACACCCGAAACACAAAGAATGGAACGGACTGCAGGACGATCGGCCAGCCAGCGATGGAGCGGACGCTGGAAAGCGGGGATGGCGGTATAAAGTCCGTGCCAGACAACGGGTACGCCGAGCGACCAGGCGAGATAACCACCTGCGAAATTGGCGGCCGTCCCATTGCAGAACACGACATCGTAGCCCTCGGCGCGAACGCGGGCGCGCAACGTCTTCAGAAAGCGGCGCGCGCGCGCAACATTGCCGGACATTCGAATGGACTTTCGCCAAAACGGCGCTTCGAGGTCGTCGCGCTTCATCGCGCGTGAAAGCGGCTGGAAGATATTCTCGACGAAATCCGGCTGGATGATGAGGGACTCGGCCGCCCCCGCTTCCGAAATGCGCCTGCTCACAACGCCGTCGCGCGGCAACAGCACCGAACGTCTGACGCGCTCCGGATCGAGGAACTTCAGAGTCGCAAGCAGAGTGTGTCCTGGACCGCCGTCGCGAGCGGTGTCGTTGATGAAGAGCGCATTGAGGCGTGAGACCCGCCTGGCGGGGCGCGCCCTCTCCGTAATGCGCTCGGCTGGCGCCAGCGCCCCCTCACCTATCACGCGACGGCCGCCATGGAATCGCGCCCGGTCAGTTCTGCATAGAGGTCCGCATACGCACGGCACATGCCTTCGAGCGCGAAGATGTCGAGCACGCGCTTACGCGCTTCGCGTCCGAACTTCGCCGCACGTGCGCGGTCGGCGCATGCGGCACGCATGGCGTTTGCAAATGATTCCACAGAACGGCCCTCGGCAAGCCATCCTGTTGCTCCGTGCCGTACGACCTCGACTGTTCCACCGACTGGAAAGGCGACGCAAGGTCTCTCCATCGATGCCGCTTCGAGCACAGCAAGCGGAAGGCCTTCGTCGCGCGAACAATTGAGGACGGCGTGACTGGACGCGATGACGCTCCGCGGATCTGAAGAGAATCCGAGGAACCGGACGCGCTCACCGATGCCGAGTCGAAATGCGAGGCGGCGCAGTCTTTCCATTTCCGTCCCTTCGCCTGCGACGTCGAGACGGATGCCCGGAATTTGCGCCAAAGCCTGCAGTGCGATGTGAATTTGTTTCCAGGGCACGAGACGGGCCGTAATCGCGAAGGTGAAAGGACCACCTTCGGGCGGGTTTCCCTGTGGCTGAAAATGCTCGGTATCGATGCCATTCGGGATCACGCGAATGCGTGAAGCGATTTCAGGGATCCAGCGCGCGACGGTTCGCGCCACATAATCGCTAACCGCAACGATGCGCGTCGTCCGTCTAGCGGTCCAGTGGCGAAACGGCGCACAGGAGAGATCCCCGTAATGTGTGACACCGTGCTCGGTCCGCATAACAGGCAGGCCCAGACGCGCGCCGGCGCGTACGGCAATCAAATGCGAGCCGAACGTGTGCGCATGAACAAGATCGGCCCTTTCGCGTTGCAGAATGTCCTGAAGCCACGCGACGAAGACGGGCCCGAAGGAACGCCAAAGATCAGCAACCGGGCCATCCGGCTTAGGGCAGCGATGCACGCTCACATTCGAGTCGAGAAATAGCTGCTCGACCTTGGGGTTGGAGGTCATTAGCGCGACCGCATGATCGGCGCCGCTACCCTCGACTCTGTTTGCGAGCGTCGCGACAAGCCGCTCCGCGCCGCCGAGATCGCCGGCGACTATCACGTGCACGACCTTGGGCCGAAAGGAGCGCGGTCGGCCGGAATGCAAAATCCAGATCCCCTTATTTACGCGGCACGAATACCGCCCCGTGGCGCGACGACGCTACTGGCGCGCTTATTATCAGCAGGCTGAAGACTTTCAAAATGGTTGCGGCTTAGGCGTTTGCCGCAAACCCGCCGGCCATGACAGGTATGTCCCTCGTCTGTATCATGCCGTTTCCTCGAAGGACTGGCGGCCGGAAGGCAGCGCGAACGAACTGCGGCCCTTTACTGACTACGGGATGCAAGGAATGCTTTCCGCTGAGCATCTGGTGAAGTCGCTCGCCGGCAACCGGATCATCGAAGACGTGACGCTCTCGCTCAAACGCGGCGAGATTGTCGGACTTCTGGGTCCCAACGGTGCTGGCAAGACCACGACGTTCCGCATGCTTTGCGGTATCGAAATTCCGGACGGCGGAAAGATCGTTCTTGACGGATGCGATATTACACGCGCTCCCTTTTTCGAGCGGGCGAGGCGAGGCATCACGTTTTTGCCGCAAGAATCCTATGTTCCCAAATCGATCTCGGTCGAAAACAACCTCGTCATGGTGCTCGAAGCGCAAGCGGCTCCGGCCAGTGAGCGCAATGCGGTACTCGAAACCCTGCTCGAGGAATTTCATCTCTCGGCCGTCCGCAGGATGCGCGTCGGCCTGCTTTCGGGCGGACAGCGCCGCCGCTTCGAGATCGCGGTCGCGCTCGCCTGCAAGCCCGGCTTTGCCCTGCTTGATGAGCCCTTCGCCGGCGTCGACCCCAATGCCGTCACAGAAATCGGTGGCATGATCCGCAATCTTGCAGCGCGCAATGTGGGCGTGCTGATTACGGATCACAACGCGCGCGAGCTTCTCCAGCTGGTCGACCATGCCTATGTGATCGAGAGCGGCCGCGTGCTTGCGCAAGGAAGCGCCGGAGCTGTCATCGCGGACTCCGAAGTGCGCCGCGTTTATCTTGGCGAGAGATTCCGCCTTTGAATTCCGGCATTGCACCCGTGAACCGCGTCTTCCGTGGACCCTGGGCGCGCGCCGCGCGCCAGACGGTGCGCGCAAGTCGCATGGGTGCCTTCAGCCGCGGTTTCTTTGCCAACGTCGTCCTGATGATTGCGGCCGTCATGGCGCTGGTCGAGGCCATCTTTCTCGCCGAGCGTTTCACGATCGTATTTCGCGACGCCGCCGAGAAGGACGCCAATCTCTTCGACATATTTCTTTTGCTCGGTTGCACCAGCACGGAAATTTTCGACCTTGCGCTCGCCGTGGCGGTTCTCATCGCGGTTTACATCGTTGCTCTCAGGATGCGCGAAAATCGCGAGCTGCTGGCATTTTTCGCGGCCGGCGCAGGGCCATTCCAGGTCGCCGGGCTCGCGCTCGTGCTCGCTTTCGGCGCGCAACTAACATCCATTGCCGTCTCGGGATTCCTCGATCCGGCATCGCGCTACGCGCAGCGGGCGATCCTCCTCGACGCTGAATTCCGCGCGCTCAAAACGGGCATAAGCAAGGGCCAATTCTACTTCTTTCCCGGCTATGTCGCGTTCGCTCCCGAACAACAGACCGACGAAAACGCGCTTTTTGCTCCCAGCGGAAGCTATCTATCGACGGGCCATGCCGTCGTGCCGCACAAGGCGGTGCAAAAGCGTGAGAACCGACGCCTGTTTCTCTATGAGCTGGCGGGGCCTCATACGTCCCGAATCGTGACCGCGGACCGGGCGCATCTCAGCAACCCCGACGCCGCAGGTCGCGTGACCCTTACCTTGACCGGTTTTGCCCAGCACATGTTCAACGACATCGAAGCTGCCGTACCAGCACCGCAGGGCGCGCCCGCTTGCGCCGGTTGTCCCGGCATGCCGGAAGAGCTTCCTCAGGTCGCGATGAATGTGCATGAGATGAAGGAGACGATGCGGATCGCGCAACTTCTTCCCTTTCCACCGCGTGGCGCCGATCCAGCCGAACAGACAATTCCGGAGCAACTGCGGACAGCGCCGTCGAACACCGAGGATTACTACGCCAACATGCGGCTTCTGGGCGACAGGTTCACGCGCAGTTTCCTCTGCCTCCTGGCACCACTTTTGGCGCTCGCTGCCCTTTGCCTGACGTCGAGGCGTACGAGCTATCTGACACTGCCGCTTGGGTGCATGGTTCTGATGGCGCTCAATCTCTTCGCAGAATGGCTGGTGCGCGCGATCGCGCCCTCGGGCCCCCTCGAAGCGCTCGCGTTGCCGCTTATTCTGACGGTACTTCTGATGGGTCTGCTGATCGCATTCGTCGCCATGCGACAGAGCGCGCTTGTCAGGCCCGGGCTCACACGCGCGTGAGCAGCGCAGTTCAATCCTTCTCGAACACTGCTCCGCTTCGCGCCGTAAGTCTTTCGCCATTCGGCGTGCATACGCGGTACATGCTCGGCGTCTACCTGAAACATGTGTTCATGGTTTCGTGCGCACTGCTCGCGATCGCGCTCACCATCGACATCTGGCCCCAATTCCGGCTTGTTACGGAAGGTGCAGGAAGCGCAGCCGGTGCGGTCTTGCGTGTGGCAGCGTTCGCGGCGCTGCGCACGCCCGACCTGCTGTCACCCCTGATACCCTTCGCCATCTTTCTCGGCGTCGTTTGGAGCGAAGTGGTGCACACGCAGGCCGGGGAGCGGATGCTGGTCTGGAACAGCGGGCGCTCTTTTGTGCAGTGTCTCGCGCCAGCGCTTTTTCTAGGGCTGATGATCGGAGCGGTCCTGTTCATTACCGACGCCTGGCTCGGACCGGCGGCCATGACCGTCCAGATGCATCAGAGACTGGGCCGAAACGGAATCCGCCTCGACCGGACTCGCCCAAGCGGAAGCCATTGGATCTCATCGCCGGATGGGTTGGTGCGAACAGAGATCGTCTACGGGCCACCGCCCAGATTGAAGAACCTGACCATTTATACGCTCGATGCCCGCGGCAGCCTCTCGCAGGTCGAGTCGGCGGCGTGGGCCTCGCCTTTGGGCGGAGACCGCTGGTTGCTCGAACAAGGACATTATTGGCTCGCTGACATCATGGCGAATGGCGCCAGTGACGACCGCATGCAGATCACGGTCGGTGACATGGGCGAACAGACGCTCATTCCATTCAAAAAGAGAATCGCAACGATAAAAATCAGCCCGCTGTGGCTCAGCAATGTCGGTATCGACCCGCAATACCTTTCGCTGCCGGTCCTCCGGCAACTAAGCAGCGCCGAAGCCGATCCGTTGCAGAAAGCGCGTTACCGGACGCGCGTAGAGACGCTCTATGCGGACCTTGTCTTTCCTGCGGCCATGGCGCTGCTCGCGGCCCTGCTTTCGGTACGCGCCTTCGCTTACAGGATTGCGCCGCGCGACCTGATTGACGTGCTGCTCGCCGGCTATCTCGCCCACTTTGCGAACAAGGCGTTCCAACTGATGGGACAGAACGAATATGCGGGCCCGCTCGTCGCGGCATGGACGGTGCCCGTCCTCGTGCTCGCCGGTCTCATGGGGATGATCTGGTACACGTCCCGAGCGAGGTGATTTCCCTCAAGCGCGGAGGTCGTGCTCGTGCAAGATTTTTCCCGTCAGCGTGTCCACGCCGAAGAGATCGATAGATTTAACACTTGGCATCAAGCCACTGTCATCGACGTTCAGATAAACATAGACCAGCTTGGCGAGGCGGCTTCCCATCTGGATCAGAGCCTCGGGTTTTCCCTTCGAATCCTGGCCGAGAATGAGCTTGCGCTTCGGAAGTGCGGCGACCTCGAAGCCGCGCGAGCCGCTCGCGTGCGTGGCGTCATCAACCGTGACGCCATAGGCCATCTCACGCTCGATGAAATTGAGCGGTTTCCTGTGACCATCGACATTGTACCAGCGCCAGTAAACATCGATCGGATTTTCGGCGGCAGGAAGACCCTGCCCATCGAGGTGGGCGGTGTAGACCACCGTGTTCGCGTTCACAGACCGCTGCACGTAGAAGAGCATGTTCGGCTCGTTCGGCACCGGAAATTCCGGACGCATCACCGGAAGGACAGGGGCCTCGCTTACGCTCGCCTTGATGTCCGAGGCACAGGCTGGCGTCGAAGCCAATAAGCCAGTCAGGAACAGGAAGCTTCGCGAAATTTTGCGCAATGTCGTCATCGACCCCATGTCGCCAATTCCCACTTTGCTGCTTGGCCCGCCGCTCGCCTATCTAGGGCAGCAAAAGCCGCAAGCGAAGTCCCGGGCGACAAGTTGTCATGCCGCGAGGGTTTCCACGTTCTTATGGTGCAAAGCGAGTGCTTCGTAAAAGGTAAAGAGCTTTTCGAAGTGGCTCTCGACCGTCCCGATTAGCTGAGGAGCCGCGGCTGCGGCGGCACGCGAAAGTGCGCCACGGTCGCGTTCAAGCAATTGCAAGCACGCCCGTGCCGCCGCACGCCAGTCACCGGCGCTGTAGACTTCCGCATAATCCTCATGGGCGAATACACACGCACCACCGGCATTCGGAACGACGATCGGCAAGCCGCAACAAACAGCCTCCGCCACTGCAAAGCCAAACGTCTCTGACGACGAGCCATGCAACAGGGCGTCTGCGCTCGCAAGCATGGCCGCAATCTCGACGCGATCCCCGATGTGTCCGGTCAGAACAATGTGGGGATGGCTTGCAGCGAGCTGCTCCACATGGGCGCGCATAAGGCCGTCGCCGACAATCACGAGGCCCGCCGGCCGAATGCGTTGTACCTCGGCAAATGCACGAACCAGGATATCGAACCGCTTCTCGGGATGATGTCGGCCAACGGCAATCAGCAGGAAGGCGTTTTCATCCAATCCGCAGCGCGCGAGCAGATCTCGCCGCAACGATAAATCCCTGCGGTCAGGATTGAAAATTCTACGATCTACCCCGAACGGAATTGCGGTGAGACCGCTGAGACCAAAATTCCCGAACCGACCCTTCAGCCAGGTGCCGGTCACGACGGTAGCGTCGAAGCACGCGCTCAGCTTGCGCAAATACGACCAGAACCAACCGAATGCACGATCGACGCGCTCGCGCCCGAGAAAACCGCCGAACCAGTTCTGCGGATAAACAGCGACGGGGTCGGCGTGCATGAAAAGGACCTTGGGCCGGCATCCAGGCCACTGCCCCGCGATCCAGCCCCCGCGCCATGGTGATGAGCCCTCGACCAGATCTGGCGCTTCATGATCGAGCACGCGATAGATGTCGGAGCGGCTCCAGAACATCCGGTAATTGCGATCAAAGGGAAGGACCGGGGTTTCAACCCACACGATTTTTCCGCCATCGCGCAATTCGATTGCGTTCGTGGCACCCGGAGCGATGACGACGAGTTCGTGTCCATGGGCCTTAGCTGCCGCGAATTTCTGCTCAATGTAATTGCGCACGCCGCCGCCGCGCGGCGCATAAAACTCGCACACATCGGCGATCTTCATCCGGCGAGCGCCCGATAACGCTCCAGAAGGCTCTGCATGGGCTCGTCCCACCCATAAGTCAGACTGCGCTCCCGCGCCGCCTCGCCGAACCTCGCCCGCAGGCCAGGATTCTCGATCAGCGAGCGGATCGTCGATGCGAAACCTTCAACATCGCCGACGGGCACGAGACATCCGGTACTGCCCGGCTGGACAAGCGAGCGGCTTCCCGTCGCATCGGCGCAAACACAGGGCAATCCCGATGCCATCGCTTCGAGCGTGACGTTTCCGAACGATTCCGTATCGCTGGGAAAGAAAAACAAATCGGAGGAAGCGTAGGATTGGGCAAGTTCCTCGCCAACGAGAAATCCCGGGAAGACGCAGTCGGGCAGCCGGCTCTCGAGCCAGGACCGCTCGGGTCCATCACCCACAATCACGCCCTGAAACGGAACGCCTATCTGGGCGAGTTTGTGGAATGTGCTCACAAGAACCGAAAGCTGCTTTTCACGCACGAGCCGGCTGACGAACAGCACGACCGGGACGTCCGGCAAAATCCCGAACCGGCGACGCCACTCTTCAGATCGCCTGGAAGGATGGAAGTGTGCCGTATCTACGCCGCGCGGCCATGGCTTCATTGCGACTTCGAGGCCTTCGGCCGACAGGGTCTGCGCCATTGAATCCGACGGCACGTACAGTTCGCGGCAGGACGAATAGAAATTTCGCAGGTAGCGGGCGAGCGTAGCGGTCGCGAAACCGAGTCCGTAGTGCCGGAGATAGGTTTCATAACGCGTGTGGTATGAGGCGACGACCGGCACCCCTTCCCCACGCGCGTAGCGCAAGACAGCGAGGCCAAGAAGATCCGGCGTCGCGATATGAATGATATCGGGAGCGAAGTCGGAAAGCCGCTGCCTTGGAGATCGCGGCAATCCGAGCGCAACCCGATATTCCGGCCGGAAGGGAAGCGGCACCGAGCGGACCGGCACAAGTTCGCCGACTGGCTCGAATGCCGGCGCAGGGCCAACGGGCGCAAAAACCAGTACGTCGACGCCGGCGCGAATGAGAAAATCCACCAAACGATTGAGTGAAAGCGCAACGCCGTCGCGAATATAATTGTAGGAGCCGGTCACCAGCGCCACGCGCAGCGGCCTGGTCGCCACGGGCAGCATCGGTTCAGAGCGCGCGCCCGGACCCAGGGAAGCGGCGAGAGACAGTGCGTTCAATGAACTGCGCTCCCCGGACGACCGTCGCTTGCGAGACAAGCAAACCCTGTTTCATTGAAAGGCCGGTCGCGCATGAAGCAACGCTTTGAGCGCACGGCTCAGGTCGCGCTGACGCGCAACTGCTCGAGTTCGCGCGCCACCGTGGGGATCGTCGCGCGGAACTGTTCCTCCGTATGGTCCAGCGTAATGAAGAAGCGCAGGCGCGCCGTGCTCGCCGAGACCGCGGGCCGGACGATCGGCTGGACATGAATGCCGTGCTGCAGGAGCTGCTGTGAGAGCCGGGTCGCCGCAATATCATCACCGATGATAAGCGAGACCACCGGTGCTTCCTCGCTGCCGCCAACCTCGAGACCCCATTCCCGCGCGAGCTTCCTGAAGAAGCGGGCCGATTCACGCAGCTTTGCCGGGCGACCGGGCTCGCGTTCGAGCACATCGAGCGCGGCCAGCGCGGCGGCCGTGTCGGGCGGCGCGAGACCAACGCTGAAGATGAAGCCTGGGCACAGATAGCGCATGTATTCAATCAGCGCGCGATCGCCAGCGATGTAACCCCCGCTGCTCGCGAGCGTCTTGCTGAGTGTGCCCATGTGGACGTCGATGCTGTCCGAGGGCATCCCGTAAGCTTCGCAGACGCCCCGCCCCGTTTCACCGAGAACGCCGAGCGAATGAGCTTCATCAACCATGAGCAGGAGGTCATGGCGGCGCTTGCTCTCGACCGCGCGAGGAAGGTCGAGGCGCATGCCGTCCATACTGTAGATCCCCTCGGTGACGAGGAGCCCGCGCCGGAATTCGCCTCTGGATTTCTTCATGAGCGCGTCGAGTTCGCCCCACTCGCCGCTCGTGAAGGTCATGGTCCGCGCACCCGAAAGTCGCGCGCCCGTCATGATGCTGTTGTGCGCGCCGCTGTCATGGATCGCTGCGTCGGAGCGCGCCAGAAGATGCGAGATGGTGGTCACGTTGGTGAGATAGCCACTAATAAAGACGAGCGCGTCTTCCGTGCCTAAAAACGCAGCGAGTCTTTTTTCGAGCTCGCCATGCAATTCGATCTGGCCGGAAACGATCCGGCTCGCGGACGCAGACGTGCCGTATTTGTCGATGGCCTTTTTGGCGGCTGCAGAAACCGAGGGGTGCCCGGAGAGGCCGAGATAGTTGTATCCCGAGTAGTTGATCAGCTCGCTGCCGTGCCACCGAATGGTGCTACGGCTAATGCCATCCCTGGGTTGAAAGAACGGTACCGTGACGCCGTGACGTGCAGCCTCGGCGAACCGCCGTTTCAGATTGCGATAACCGGCGAAGGTTTCGACAAAACGAGTGCGAGGTGCATCGGCGCGCGTGGCCGGTGCGGTTCCGGCCTCTTGGGAAAGACTCGTTCCCTCAAGCCGGTCATCGTCGGTCTTGTCCAATCGCCCCTCAAACCACGTGGATGCAGGCTATTAGAGTGCAGACAGCACCAAGGCGGCGCTTGTGTCAACGCGTTTTGGGCAGGTTGTTCCGTTTGCCGCGCCCCGTCAACGCCCGGTTTTTGCTGATGGCAGGCCTGTGATTACAAAGCCCCGAATCAGGCGAATCGATCTTGAAGCGGCTTTTCATAGATTCGGTAACGCTTGTAGGGAACACCGCCAACCATCTCGATGACGTGGCGTGCGCGCGTGTTGCGTTCGAGAATCCATGACAGTTCGCTGTCCTGGAACCCCTGTTCAAGATTGAATGCGCGGGTCGCGCGGATCACACCCAGGGACAGCGCAGCTCCGAGAGGAGAGGATTGCAATCTCTTCCGCACGCCCATCATAGGCATTCTGACCGTACGTGTACGATGTATCTTCATTCGCCACAGAAGCTTCGCCCAGCCGAACGGAAACAGGCGGCCGTGGAGATCGCGAATGGCCTCATTGAGATTCGGAAACACCGCGGCAAAGGCCACTGGCTCGCCGCGGCTCTCCGCAATGGAAACGTCGCCCGGCTTGAGCAGCAGTTTCAACAGGCTCGCGAGATCGTCGATCTCGGCGCGCGTCATTTCGACATAACCCCAATTGTCCGACCACGCATCGTTGATGAGATCGAGAATGAGCGAGACCTCACTTTCAAAATGCTGTTTGTCCATGCGGATGTTGCGAAACGTGACTTCGCCCCGTCGGATGGCACGATCGAGGATCTTCTCCATCGTTTCGGGCATCTTGGCATCTCGCCCGTAGCGATACGCGATCAGGTCTTCAGCGCGATGGTATCCAAGCGCTTCGATCCGTGGGGGGTAGTATGGCCTGCCGTGATTCATCATCACATAAGGAGGCGTATCAAAGCCCTGGACCAGCAGCCCGGGCTGATCCCACATCGAAAAGCTCACTGGTCCCAAGACCCGCTTCATTCCATGCGAACCGAGCCAGCTTTCTGCCGCACCGATCAATGCCGCGAAGACAGCCGGCTCATCGACCGCTTCGATGAAGCCGAAGTGACCGGTTGCGTCGCGATAGCGCGCGAGGTGAAGATCATCGATCTGCGCGGAAATCCTTCCGATTGGCCTTTGCCCGTCATAGACAAGGTAGAACGAGGCGCGCGCGTGCTGAAAAAAGGGATTGTGCTTCGGGCTGAAATGCATCCGCCGCTCGAGCAGAAGCGGCGGGATCCAGTTCGGATCGTCGCGATAAATAGCGTAGGGCATGCGGTGGAAATCGCGCCAATGCTTGCGCGTTCGGACTTCGACAACGTCCACAGCAGACATCCCGGAGGTTTTCGGATGGCCAATGGAAGTTTTCAGGTCCGGCTTGTCAATTGCCGAGTGGAAAGTACGAACGGTTCGCCATCATGAGTCGAACAATTCTCATAACCGGCGCCTCAAGTGGCATCGGCAAAGCACTGGCATCACACTATGCCACCGCTGGAAACAGGCTCGTTCTCTGGGGCAGGAACAAAGAGCGACTCGCGGAGGTCGCTCGATCCTGCGCGCAAAGCGCAGGACACGTGGAGTCAGAGGCGTTCGATCTTTCCGCGCCCGAAGGCGATTTCGAGGGAAAGCTTTCGAGCCTCGACAATCGTGCGCCGGTTGAGCTTGCGATCTTCAATGCCGGGATCGGCGGAAGTCTTCCACGAGACGCTCTTACTCAATCGCCAGCGGCAACCCGCGAAATGGTCGACGTCAATCTCACGATACCGATCATCGGAGCCAATATTCTCGCTCCGAGGATGGCGGCGCGCGGCCATGGCCAAATCGTCTTCCTCGGTTCGATTGCCGGGAATTTTCCGCTTCCCATGGCGCCAGCCTACGCTGCAAGCAAAGCGGCCCTCGCGCTCTTTGCTGAAGCGCTACGCCTCAGGGTCATGCGCTCCGGAGTCTGCGTCACCCTGGTGGCACCGGGTTTTGTGGATACGCCCATGAGCCAGGCGCTGAAAGAGCCAAGGCCTTTCCTGATTTCAGCAGAAAGCTCTGCCCGGATCATCGCAAATGGAATTGAACGCCGCCGACGGGAGGTGGTGCTTCCCTGGCAATTTGCAGCCTTGAGACGCGCAGCGTCATTTGTGCCGCGGGCACTCATACGCTCCGTGCTCGCTCGCATTTGAGAGTTCGGTTTGGCGAATTTACCTTTGCATTGTACGGATGGCGAATGCGCCCGGTTTGTCACCTGGTTCGGACATGAACGCCTTTAGCGAGATGCATGCGGTTAGAATCGAACGGGCCGCTGCTCTCTGGGCGCGCTGGCGCGCGCCTGTCGAGCGCCTTGTGCAGTGGGCTCTGCCACTTCTGCTCATAGGCTTTATCGGGTTCAGCCTCTACAAAATCGGATTTCGGCAGGTTTGGGCAGCGCGGCCAATGGCGTTGGCATTTTATGCCACCCTGCTCGTTCCCTTCTTCCTTCCCCCGGTTGGCGACCTTCTCGTTTATCGCAAACTGCTTGGGACGCGAAAACTCCCGTTCACGCTTTTCCTTCGCAAGGTGTGCCTCAACAGCACGGTGCTCGACTTCTCAGGTGACGCCTATTTTTTTCTTTGGTGCCGACGCAATGTCGGACTGCCTGCGAGACGCATGCTCGACGCGATCAAGGACTCGAACATCCTGTCTGCGGCTGCGAGTCTCGTCGTACTCGCAATCGCGCTTGTTGGCTTTGCGGCCACAGGCTCGTTGCGCGTCTGGCATCTCGGTCTTCCCGGCTTTTGGGCCATTGTCTCGGTTGCGACTGTTCCTGCGTTTCTCGTGGCAGGACTCGTGATCGGAGGCCGGCGGGTGACAACACTCACGCGCCCCGAGATGGCAACGACATTTGCCGTCCACCTCGCGAGAGTATCCCTCGTGCTCTTCTTCCGTTTCCTGATGTGGGATTTTTCCGGAGCCCTCCCTTCAAGATTCGTCTGCTTCGAATTCGTCATGCTTGGGCTCCTCGTGACGCGATTGCCCATGATACCGAACAAAGGACTGATCTACGCAGGCGCCGCGATTGTGACCGCAGGCGTGCTGAAGGTGCCGCAAGCTTCCGTCGCCGCTGTTGTGTTGACCGGAAATGTCATCGAGCAAATGCTCACGGGACTCGTCGCCTTGCCGTGGATCGCAAGACAGTGGAAGCGCCGTCGCGGATTAGTGGCGCGGTAACCGATGCGGGAAGATCGATCAATCGAGACTGAAGTCCTCCAGCGCGCCGTCCCTGAGGACGCAGAACGTGCACGCCTGAAATCCTCGTTATCTCGTTTTCAGTATCGGCCCTCTCGCCGCAAGGGAATTCCCCTCTGTATCCGTTTCTCGCGGTTTCTGTTCATCCACATTCCAAAAACCGGCGGCATGTCCGTCGCCCAGGCCGTTTATGGGCGGCAAGTCTGGCACAGAACCGCGCTCGCGTTCCTCGAGCGCAATCCGGAGTTCTTCCACAAGCGGACGTCGTTTTCGGTGGTGCGTAACCCTTGGGATCGCGCCGTCTCAGCTTATGAATTCAGCTGCGCAGGGGGCTCGCCGAAAGCAACGCTCGCCGATGTGCCGCCGGCACCGATGCTGAAGAGCTTCGAGATATTCACGCTCGACTACCTGTTCGCGAACAAGGACCGGCTCTTGGACCTCGACGGCATCTTCCGCCCCCAGCACGTCTATGTGAACGATCGCGATGGCCGCTGCCTCGTCAATTTCCTGGGCCGGTTCGAAGCCATGGAGGAACTCGAAACCCGCCTCACGGATCTCGGGGCGATCAAGAAGCCGCTGCGGCACCTGAACCGCTCCTCCTCGCGGGCGGCCCGCGATTACCGGCGCTATTACCAGACGCCGCGCCTCGTCGACGCCATTGCGGAAATTTACGCGCGCGACGTCAGTCAATTCTCCTATCAATTTGGCTGAGGATGTTCCCGCCGTGGAAGCGACACATTCGCCGATCATCCGGCGTCTGCGCGAGCGTCCGGTCGTGGTGCTCTCGCCCCACTACGACGATGCATGTCTCTCGATCGGAAGTGTCCTCAAGGAGCTCGGCTCGGGCACGCTGGTCAATATTTTCACCCGTAGCCTTTATCTCAAGCAGGGGCCGCCTCCACCGCGGAAGGAAGCAGACGTGCGCATCATCCGCGAGGCCGAAGACCGTGCCTTTTGCGCACAGTGCGGTCTCACGAGGCACGATCTCGATTGCCTCGAACCTGCAATGACCGGCCGGCGGCCCGGTGACCACAGCCATCTCGAAACTGATGTCAGCGCCGCCACTGGCCCGGTGCTGGACAAACTGGCGGAACTCGCGCGTGCGTCCTCAAAATCCACGTTGCTTGCGCCGCTCGGAATCGGACCAAACGTCAATCATTTGGCGACGATCCAGATCATTCTGCGCAACCTGAAAGCTATTCTCCGGGACTATGAGGTGCTGTTCTACGAAGAACTGCCATACGCAGCTCGGCCACTGCAGCGAACGCGTGCACTGAACCTCCTTCGCCGAAGGGTCTGGGGCGCTTCGCTGGAGCGTCATGTTCATCAGGTGGATTGGCCGTCAAAGGAGGCTCTGATCGGCTTCTATCCGAGCCAGTTTCCACCGCCCGTGTCTCGATTGCGCTTCAGGCCGGCGGCGCTGTGGCCGCCTGGTTTTCACGAGGCACTCTGGTCACTGCGCGTTTCTGCGTGATCTCAAATAGGCATGCGTTCGACGGTTAAATTGTGCTCGGATAAGGTTCAGCCAGGATTGGGGCAAAAGCGACAGAAATGAATCGCGGCGGTGCGGATGCCGACACCGGACAAGCGCCTCGCGGGACCGCGCGCGGGTGGGCAATTGTTCTTGCGATACCCGTCGCGGCAGCGCTCGTTATCGCGAGCGGAATAGCCGTCGGTTTCCTGGCGTCGCGCCTTATCCAACCGGCGCCGTCGCAAGCAGAGATGCAACGGTTCGTACGCGTTTGGCTTACCAGCTACACCGGCGAAATGGCGGCGACCGTGGCGGTCTACGCGGCCGTTCTGCTGGCGATCTGGCTGCTTCTTCCGAAACGCGGCCCGGCCTCGCTGGCCAGTTATTTCGGACACTTCTCGTTTCGAACGGTGCTTCCCGCACTCGGCAGCGGAGCGGTGTTCGCGTTTGGCGTTGGCGTGGTGTTTACGCTCCTCGCAAAGAACGGACTTGTGAACTTTCATGAGAACGCGGCCGAGCGCGCAATTGTGCCACACTCGATCGGCCAGCTCGGGATTGCGCTCGTGGCGGTCTCTCTGGTCGGGCCTTTCGTTGAGGAAGTCTATTTTCGTGGTCTCCTGCTGAGATGGCTGCGTGCACGCATGCCGCTGGTTGTTGCCGCAATTCCCAATGCGCTGCTGTTTGCTGCGACCCACTTCCGGTTCGCCTCGCATGTAGGGATCGAAGGCTGGGTGCTTACAGGCGCGCTTTTCATCTTCGGGATTTTTGCCGTGGCGTGGGCCACTGCCACGCGATCCCTTTGGCCGGCAATCGCGGCCCACGGAATGTACAACGCGACCCTGATCAGTGCGCCGTTGCTCGCAGGGCATTCGCCCTAGCACGAAGCCTGGTGACGTTGTCTAAAACCATCGGGCATGGCGGCCGACGACCTCTATCTCCGTCCTGGAAAAGCTGCGCTTGAAATCCGCAACCCGGGCGTATTTTTCGTCGTCGTGGGAACGCATGGAGATACCACCCAGATCGAACTGGGAGAGCCCTTCTGCCTTCGCCCAGGCAATCGCGGAGGCGATCGGCAGCACGAGCTTCGGAAACGCCACCGCCTGGCTGTCTGAATCCCCGATGACGTAGCTCGCGAGCCCGCCGCTTCGCGCGACGAAAACCGCGGACACAGGCTCGCCGGCCCGTTCGCACACGAAAAACGCGCCGTGCTCCTTCGGCGTGAGGAAGTGGTCGCCAAGAGCGTCGAAATATCCCCTCGCCGGTACCCTATTGCCCTGGAGCTGGAGCCTCTCCTCATGCCACTCGCGTATTTTTTGCAGGTCCCGGCGCTCGCCGGGACGTGCTGAACCTCCAGCCCGCTCGGCGCGGCGTATTTCATGGCGGACCTTGCGCATCTCCGGCCCCGAAAATGGATCGTCCCAAGGAAGTGCGCTGAGATCCACGCGGAGCGATCGGACATGAAGACTTCGGGGACGTTGCACATCTTTGAAGCGCATGCGCCTCAGGACCGATTCGACCTGGTTTTTTTCGGGATCGCTCCAGTACGGCATCACCGCAAAGCGAACGGCGCCATCGCGGCGCACGAGTCCGAGGAGCGCTTCCAGCACCTCGGACAGATCTTCCGGACGGTCGCAAACCGGGCCGCGCAGAGCGGATGCTGAAAAGCGTCCGATCCCGAGCGGCAATTTGCGCCGCGTGACCAGGGCTGCACCAACCACGCACCCGCCGCGGCGCGCCAGGAAAAACCTGACGTCGGTCGGCCTGTTCGCCACTTCAACGCGGGCCCACGCCCTGGTCTGGCTGAAATGGCCTCCGCGCGCGCTTCCAATGAAATCGTCGAACGCCCGTGCGTCCGCTGGATTCAGTTCCGGCGTCCAGACCGACTCGATTCCGGGCACTGTCAACAATCCGTTCAGGAAAAGCGTGAGCGCGAGCGCGTCAACGTTTCGCTCCGCTCCTTCTTCCCGTCACCGGGTGAGAACTCGATAACCCGCCGTCGACAGCGATCGCCTGCCCGTTCACATAGGAAGAATCGTCCGACGCAAGGAAGAGCGCCATCTGCGCGATTTCTTCCGGCTGCCCGTAGCGCTTCAGGGGATTGAGTTGCCCGATCCGGTCTTCTGTACCGCGTTCTCTGGCATAGTCGAACAGCGGCTTGGTCATCCCCGTTTCGATGAGACCCGGGCAGATAGCGTTGATTCGTACGCGAGTCCCGCCGAGAAAATTCGCTGCGGTCTGAACCAGCGAGATCACACCGGCCTTGCTGGCACTGTAGGGCCCGCCGCCGGCACCGGAGCGCAGTCCGGCCACGGACGCCGTGCAGACAATCGAACCCCCGCCCGCCGGAATCATGACCCTCGCTGCGTGTTTCACGGCGAGAAAAACGCCAATGAGGTTAACGTCGAGAACGTCGCGCCAGTCGGCGGCGTCCAGTTCGAGAAAGGGCTTGGCACCCCCGCCAATTCCAGCATTGGCATAACAGATCGAAAGCCCGCCGAATTGGCGGACAGCTGTGGCGACGGCCCTGGCGACACCGGCTTCATCGGCCGCGTTCACGCGCAGGGCGAGCGCCTGGCCGCCGCTATCGCAGATTGCCCTGGCCGTCTCTTCCACCTCCGGGGCGCGGTCGACGAGCACGAGCCGTGCCCCTTCCGACGCGAACAGTTTCGCACTGGCGCGTCCGATTCCGCTTGCCGCACCGGTCACCAGCGCCGACTTGCCTTCCAGCCGTTTCATGCGTTGTCTCCCTGGACCCGCGAGCTTGGCTTTTCGCTTTCGTGGGTCAAGGGATCACGACCTCAGCTCACCACAGGATTTTTCCACACCGCGTGCTCACGGACTTCCGCAGAACGCACAAAATCAGGTTAGACTTGGCTTCGGGATGGGCAACATCGCAGCAGCGGAAAGCAATGCCAAAGCAGGCGGTTGGTTTCGCACCGAGCGTGCGCCGCGCCTGATTCGAATCATTGCAGGCGGCGAATGGACTGTTGCCAATGCGCCACGGCTCGACGGTGAGCTCCTGCGCCTGCAGGCCAGTGATGCGCCCGAGGCGGAGATCGATGCTTCGGCCGTTGACCGCCTCGACAGCGCCGGCGCGTGGCTGCTCGTTCGCACCAAACGACTGCTCGAGGACCGCGGCAAGCGCGTGCAGAATTTCCTCTACCCGGAGGTCTACGCACCGCTCGTCCATACCGTCGAACATGAGCACAAGGCGCCGCCGGTCACGATCGTCCACCGTCATACTTTCCGTCATCTTCTCGAACGCGTCGGGCATTCCACCATCCACGCCCTGGGGCAGGGCCTCGGAATGCTGGACTATCTCGGCCGGGTGACGGTCGAAACGGCGGAAGCCTTTTTCGTCCCGCGCGGCCACCTCAAATTTGCGGCGCTGGCCCACCAGGTCGAGGAAACGGGCCTCAATTCGCTGCCCATCGTTGGCCTTCTCGCCTTCCTGATCGGGATCGTGCTCGCCTATCAGGGAGGCGATCAGCTACGGCGGATCGCGCCGGGCGCCGAGATCTTCACGATCAATATTCTCGGGGTCGGCGTCCTGCGCGAGATCGGCGGTCTGATCACGGCGATCATCATCGCCGGACGATCGGGCTCAGCCTTCACCGCGCAGATCGGGACCATGCGCGTCAACGAGGAAATCGACGCGATGGAGACGATCGGCCTCAACACGGTTGACGTTCTCGTCCTGCCGCGAATCCTCGGACTAGTGATCGCGCTGCCATTCCTGACCTTTTATGCGGATGTGATGGCGATGATCGGCGGCGCCGTGATGTGCGACCTCGATCTCGGCATCAACTTTCCCGCCTTCATGCGGCAATTCGAACAGGCCGTCTCGCTCAATACCTTTGCCGTCGGCATGATCAAGGCGCCGGTGTTCGCCTTCGTCATCGGTCTCGTCGGCTGTTACGAAGGACTGCAGGTCGAAAGGAACGCCGCGAGCGTCGGTCGACTTACGACGCGTTCGGTCGTCGAATCGATCTTCCTCATCATAGTGCTCGATGCAGCCTTTTCGATCCTGTTCTCGATTTTGGGAATCTGAACATGCCCGGAAACAACCAAGATGTGGTGATCCGGGTTCGCGGGCTCGTGAACCAGTTTGGTGACAGTGTGATCCACGATCACATCGACCTCGATGTCTATCGTGGCGAAGTGCTCGGGGTCGTCGGGGGATCGGGAACGGGAAAGTCCGTGCTTCTGCGGACGATCGTCGGCCTCAACCAGCAGGCGGCAGGCACGATTGAAGTCTTCGGAAATAACATGGCGCAGCTGCATGGGCGCGCCCTGCGAGCAGTCCAGATGCGCTGGGGCGTCCTCTTCCAGGAAGGAGCGCTCTTCAGTTCGCAGACGGTCGCCGAGAATATCCAGGTGCCGATGCGCGAATATACGAGCATGTCGCAGGAGCTGATGAACGAGATCGCTTCGATGAAGCTCTCTATGGTCGGCTTGCCGGAAAACACGGACGTCAAGCACCCCTCAGAGCTATCCGGCGGCATGAAGAAGCGCGCGGGACTGGCGCGGGCGCTCGCGCTCGACCCGGAGCTCGTCTTCCTCGATGAGCCTACCGCCGGGCTCGATCCCATCTCCGCAAATCAGTTCGATGTTCTGGTGCGCAATCTGCAGCAGAGCCTGAACCTGACGGTGTTCATGGTGACGCACGATCTCGACACGCTGCGCGCCACGACCGACCGCATCGCCGTTCTCGTCGACAAGAAAATACGCGTGGGAACGATCGACAGCCTGCGGCGCGACCCGCATCCCTGGATCAAGGAATATTTCGGCGGCGTTCGCGGCAGAGCCGCGCTCGCGACCTGAGGAGAGACAGATGGAAACACGGGCCAATTACGTTGCAGTCGGCGCTTTTGTGCTGGCCTGCGTTCTCGGCGTGGTGATCACGCTCTTGTGGCTCGCTGGCGCGCAGTACAGCCATTTCGACTATTACGAGACAGACTTCAAAGGACCGGTCACGGGTCTCGGCAAGGGCACGAGCGTCCTTTATGACGGCATTGCCGTGGGCCGCGTCTTCGACCTTCATTTCGATCCCAATGATCCGCAAAAGGTGATCGTCATCTTGCAGGTGCAGCCCGGACTCAATCTGCGTACCGACTCCCAGGCAACGATCGAATCCCAGGGCCTGACCGGAGGCCAGGCCGTCGAAATCACCGGCGGAAAGGCCAGTTCTCCCCTGCTCGAACGGCAGCCGGGACAGGACTATGCGATCATTCCCTCGAAATCCTCGCCGGCCTTCACGCAACTCGAGGAGTCGGCCGGGCAACTGGTCGAAAGACTGAAGGTGACGACCGACCGTCTCAACAATGGCCTTCTCAGCAACGACAATCTGAAAAACATCTCGCAGACACTCGCCAACCTGAACACGCTGACCGCCGAACTCGACAAAAACACCGGCGATATCCACACGCTGGTTCACAATCTGTCCGTCACCTCGGGCAAGCTCGATCCGTTGATTCGCGATGCGGATGCCGGCATGAACAAGTTCGGTGAATTTTCGAGCGATGCCGATGCCTTCGTGAAGAGTCCTGCTCTCGCAGACCTTTCCGACATCACCGACAATCTGAAGAAGCTGCTCGCCAGCGTAACGAAACTCTCCGATAAACTCGACCGAGAACCGACGACATTGCTCTTCGGCGACCGGCGCAAGGGGTACTCGCCCAATGGAAAATAATGTCACCGGCGCGATGGATCGTCGCTCGCTACTCCTTCTCGGTGCAGCCCTTCCGCTCGCCGCCTGCGGCGGTAACATCATCGGCCCGCCCGACGCATCCCAGATCTACATCCTGAAGCCGCCGGCTCTGCCGCGTCTTGCCGGCGCGCGCGTCGATTGGGCATTGGCAATCGCAAGACCAGAGGCGCCGGGCCTCCTCGATACCAATCGCATCGCGATCAGCCGGAGCGCCGATACCGGCGATTATTTTGCGAACGCGGTCTGGCAGGACCCGCTCACCGACATTGTGCAGGGTGCACTGGTCGATGGTTTCGAAACCAGCGGGTTGATCGAGCAGGTTGTTCCCGACACCGCGGGCATTCGCACGGACTATCAGCTCAAGGTAGAGATCCGGGATTTCGAAGCGCGCTACGCGCAAGCCGATAGTCCACCGACGGCGGTGGTGAGCCTCGCCGCAAGTCTCATCAACGGCCATGACCGCCGGCTCGCGGCGCATCACATCTTTCATGAAGAATCACCAGCGGGAGCGAACTCCATCCCTGCAGCGGTGGAAGCGTTCGATCGGGCGCTCGGAGCCGCGGTGAAGGACATCGTTCAATGGGCAACCGGCGCTGTTCCGAGAGGCCGCGCCTGAACCGGAACCGAGTGCCCCGAACGGCCGTTCTCAAGTCTTGAAGTGAAAACCTCCAGACGGGAACCGCCATGTTACGCTGGGCTCTTCTTTTTCTAGTCGTCGGCCTGATCGCAGGTCTCCTCGGCTTCACCGGCATTGCTGGCGCGTCTTTTGCCGTCGCGAAGATTTTGTTCTTCATCTTCATCGCGATTTTCCTGGTGTTGCTGATCGCGGGTGTTTCCGCTGGGAGACGATTGGGTCTCTAGCGAGCTTCGCGAGACCACCAGGCACCTTTTCCTTTCCCGCTGCAGCGTGCGAACGTGCCTCGGTCATTTGCCGGGGCAAACATGCGCATTTCCAATCGCGTTACCGAGCTGCTCGGTGTCGAATATCCGATTGTGCAGGCGCCAATGGGATGGATCGCGCGGGCGCAACTCGCCTCCGCGGTCTCGAACGCCGGCGGACTGGGCATCATCGAGACGTCGTCCGGTGAGCTAGACGCCGTCCGGCAGGAAATCAAGAAGATGCGCGCGCTGACTTCAAAGCCGTTCGGCGTGAACATCGCGCAGGCTTTCGTTCGTGACGCCGGCATCGTCGATTTCGTCATCGACCAGGGAATCAAGTTCGTCACCACATCGGCCGGCGATCCGCAACGCTATTGTGCGGCCCTGAAGGAAGCAGGTCTCACCGTCTTCCACGTGGTTCCGTCCCTCAAAGCCGCATTGCGCGCCGTCGATTGTGGTGTGGACGGGCTTGTGGTCGAGGGCGGCGAAGGCGGCGGATTCAAGAACCCGCGGGAAGTCGCGAGCATGGTCCTGCTGCCACTCGTCTGTGAGAAGGTTCGCGTTCCTGTCATCGCCGCAGGAGGAATGGTGGACGGACGGACCATGGCTGCGGCGTTCGCGCTCGGTGCCGAAGGAATCCAGATGGGCACGCGGATGGTCTCTTCGGCAGAGTCGCCCGTCCACGACAACTGGAAGCAAGCGATCCTCAGGGCCCAGGAGACTGACACGGTGTTCCTCAATCGCTTCGGTCCTGGCCCAGCTCTCCGCGCCTTGCGTACGGAGAAAACAACGAAGTTCGAAAAGGAGCCGCCTGAGAACGTCATGGGCGAGTTCCGGCACGCGCTCGATCTTTATTTCGGCGGCGACATGGAGGCTTCGATCGCCCTGTCGGGACAGGTCGCCGGCCGCATCGATGCGATCAAGCCGGTGGCGCAGATCATCCGTGAAGTCGTGGACGAATTCGAGCGAACACTGGCCGAACTGTCAAAGCGCTATTCACGCGCCATGACCTAGAGCAGCTTCATCAGGGCCATGGCTGCGGCCGGCGCGCGTTCCTTGGCGCCCGAAATCATGAACATGAAGACGTCGCGCTTCGTTTTGGGCGCCGGCGGGCCATAACTTGCGAGCCGCTTTGGCGTGCCACCGGCTTCCCAGATCTTGGCATCGTCAGCCCAGAGCTTGAGATCGCGTGGCGTGTAGCCAGTGGTGACAGCGGACTTGGTCTGTTGCAGGCGTGCATAGACGAAATCGCTCGTCGGATCGGCGATCGCCGGATACTTCGCGGAATCGGCGAAGACGATCGCCGCCTTGTATTTGCGCGCAAGGTCGACGAATTCGGCAGCGCAAAAGCTTTCGTGCCTGACTTCGAGCGCGTGGCGGAGCGGGATGCCCGCGGACTCCGAAGGGAGGAACTGCAGGAAGGACTCGAAATCGAGCGCGTCGAATTTCTTCGTCGGCGCGAATTGCCAGAGGATCGGACCGAGCTTCGTTCCCAACTCCGTCAAGCCGCTGGCGACGAAGCGCTCGATCGATTCGCCAGCCTCGGCGAGAATCCGCCGGTTTGTGGTGAAGCGTGACGCCTTGACCGAAAAGACGAAATTGTCCGGCGTTTCGTCCGCCCATTTCCGGAAGGTGTGAGGCTTCTGGTTGCGATAGTAGGTGGCGTTGATTTCGATCGCCGTGAGCGCGCGGCTGGCGAAAGACAATTCCTTCGCCTGGCTCAAGCCCTTCGGATAGAAGGTCTTGCGCCAGGGCGCGAAGTTCCAGCCTCCGATCCCCACACGGATCATGGTGCCCCTATTCGATCCCAGCTTTGCCGCGCAGTCGCTTCAGCCGGCCGCGCGCGATCTTCGTGTCCAGTCGGCGCATCTTGGCGGATTTCGGCGGGCGCGTCTTCAACCGCTTTTTCGGAGCCACGGCAGCGCGCCGCAAGAGCAGGATCAAACGCGCGCGCACGTCCGCCCGATTGCGCTCGCGGCTCCTGAAGCGATCGCCTTCGAGCACCAGCACGCCTTCCTTGCTGGCGCGGCGTCCCGCGAGAAGAAGCGCACGCTTGCGCACATCTTCGCTGAGCGATGGGGAGCGAGCGAGATCAAAGCGGAGTTCGACAGCAGTCGCGACCTTGTTGACGTTTTGCCCTCCCGGGCCTGACGACAAGACGAAGCGCTCCTCCAGCTCGCTTTCCCGGATGGAAATCCGTTCGTTCACATGCAGGCCGGCCATGACGCGAATCTCAAATGGGCTCGGACGAAGCTTGTGAGCCTCGTCTCAGGCGAATACAAATTGGGCAATCCGGCGGAGACAAGCCGATGACAGCATCCCTGGTGGGCAAGCGCGTCAAGCGCAAGGAAGATTTCCGCTTCATCACCGGGGCGGGGAAATACACCGACGACTTCGCGAAATCCGGCCAGGCCTTCGCCGCGTTCGTCAGAAGCCCGCACGCCCATGCGTCCATCAGGGCGATCGATGCCAGCGCCGCCCTGGCGCTCCCCGACGTGATTGCGGTCCTCACCGGCGCCGAACTCGAGAAGGACGGAATCAAGGGCCTCATCTGCGGCTGGCTCGTCCAGTCGAAGGACGGAAGTCCGATGAAAGCCGGCCTTCACCGGCCGCTCGCCCTCGATCGCGTCCGCCATGTCGGAGACCAGCTCGCTGTTGTGATTGCGGAAACGCCATCTGCAGCCCAGCAAGGTGCGGAGAGCGTATCGGTCAGCTACGACGTGTTGCCGGCCGTCGTGCGCGCGGAAGACGCCCAATCCGAACATGCGCCGCAGATCCATCCCGAGGCGCCGCGGAACACGATCTATCAGTGGACGCTCGGCGACGAGGCGAAGGCCAAAGCAGCATTCGCGTCGGCGCGGCATACGGTGTCGCTTCGGATCGTGAACAACCGGCTCATTCCCAATGCCATGGAGCCGCGTGCGGCGATTGCCGAATACGACCGCGGCAATGATCTCTTTACGCTGACGACCACGAGCCAGAATCCTCACGTTGCGCGGCTCGTGCTTTCGGCCTTCGTCGGCATCGCGCCCGAGCACAGGCTTCGCGTCATCGCGCCGGATGTGGGCGGCGGCTTCGGCTCGAAGATCTTCATCTATCCGGAAGAAGCGGTCTGCCTCTGGGCGGCAAAAAAGGTCGGCCGTACGGTCAAGTGGACGGCGGACCGCTCCGAGAGCTTTCTCACCGATGCTCACGGGCGCGACCACGTCACGGATGCCTCGCTTGCGCTCGACGCGAGCGGGCGCATTCTCGGGTTGCGGGTCAAGACCATCGCCAATCTCGGCGCCTACATGTCGACCTTCTCGTCGTCGGTGCCGACCTATCTCTACGCGACGCTGCTTTCGGGCCAGTACGACATTCCCGCGATCTTCGCCGAAGTCGATGCGGTCTATACCAATACCGCTCCGGTCGACGCCTATCGCGGCGCCGGAAGGCCGGAGGCGACCTTCGTTGTCGAGAGACTGCTCGAGGAAGCCGCGCGGCAGCTCGGGATCGATCCCGCCGAATTGCGCCGGCGCAACTTCATCACCAAATTCCCGCACCAGACCCCGGTGCTGCTCAATTACGACATCGGCGATTATCACGCCTCGCTTTCGGAAGCGCTCGACAAGGCCGACGCTGAAGGCTTCGCGCAAAGGCGCGCCCAATCGGAGCGCAACGGCAGGAAGCGCGGGATCGGCTTCTCCACCTATATCGAAGCGTGCGGCCTGGCGCCGTCCAACGTCGCGGGCTCTCTCGGCGCCGGCGTCGGGCTCTGGGAATCGGCCGAGATCCGCGTCAACCCGACAGGCTCCGTGGAAGTGCTGACGGGCGCGCACAGCCATGGCCAGGGCCATGAGACGACCTTCGCTCAGCTTGTCTCGGACCGGCTCGGCATTTCCATCGAAGACGTCAGCATTGTTCATGGCGACACCGACAAGGTGCAATTCGGCATGGGCACGTATGGTTCGCGCTCCGCGGCCGTCGGTGCGAGCGCGATTGCGCGCGCGCTCGACAAGATCATCGACAAAGGCAAACGCATCGCCGCCCATGTGATGGAGGTCGCGGCGGAAGATGTCAGCTTCGCCGAGGGACAGTTCGCGGCGATCCGCTCGAACAAGACGATGAAATTCGCCGAGATCGCGCTCGCCGCGTACACGGCCCACAAGTTTCCGACCGCCGAAATCGAGCCCGGTCTCAAGGAAACGTCCTTCTACGATCCGATCAACTTCACCTACCCCGCCGGCTGCCACATCTGCGAAGTCGAGATCGACCCGGAGACCGGTGTCGTCGAGATTGTGCGGTTCACCGCGATCGACGATTTCGGCACCGTGATCAATCCGACGATCGTCGAAGGCCAGGTTCATGGCGGGATCGCGCAAGGCATCGGACAGGCCATTCTCGAGCACGGGATTTACGATCCGGAATCGGGCCAGCTCATCACCGGGTCCTACATGGATTACGCCATGCCGCGCGCGAGCGACCTGCCCGACTTCACGGTTGGAATGACGATCACGCCCTGCCCGTCCAATCCGCTCGGTGTCAAAGGTTGCGGCGAAGCCGGCGCGATCGCAGCACCCGCGGCGGTCATCAACGCGATCACCGACGCGCTGGGGGTCAGGACATTCGACATGCCGGCGACACCGGAGAAAGTCTGGCGGGCGCTTGCCGGCAAAGAGCGGCGCACGTGAACCGCTCCGGCCTCCGCTTCGTCAGCCTCTCCTCTCCTACCGCAGCGCGCGCGGGCGCCGGCGGGCATCCTTGCCAGGGACTCTACTGGACGCCGACTGCTGAGATGCCGAAGACCGCCATCATCGCGACGCACTACAATGTCGATTTCGCCGAGCATTACATTGCACCATTGATGGCGGCGCGCGGATTCGGCTTCCTCGGCTGGAACACACGCTATCGCGGCGCCGAAGATCTGTTCCAGCTCGAGCACGCGCTGGTCGATATTGGCGTCGGCGTGAAGTGGCTGCACGAGCACGCGCATGTGGAGCGCGTCGTGATCCTCGGAAATTCCGGGGGCGGCTCGCTGATGGCGGCGTACCAGGCCGAGGCGCTCGCACCCTCGCTTGCCGATTCCGCGAGCGGCGTTCTGCGCGATGCGCTCGCAGCGCTTCCGATGGCCAACCTCTATATCTCGCTCAACGCACATCCCGGGCGGCCGGAAGTCCTGACGAACTGGATGGATGCGTCCGTGACCGACGAGAGCGATCCGTCGAAGACCGACGCCACGCTCGATCCCTACAACAAGGACAACGGCCCGCCCTACGCGAAGGAATTCATCGCGCGCTATCGTGCGGCGCAGAAGACGCGCAACCAGAAGATCACCGACTGGGCGAAGGCGGAGTTGAAGCGCCTGAACGCCGCAGGTATCCCCGATCGCATCTTCCCGCTGTTCCGGACCTGGGCCGATCTGCGTTTCATGGACCCCGCCATCGATCCGTCCGATCGCGCATGTCCGGGTTGCTACGCCGGCGATCCGGCGCGCGCGAACCGAAGCCCCTTCGGCATCGGAAGATCTTCGACGCTGCGTACCTGGCTTTCGATGTGGAGCCTCGAGACGTCGAACTGCCAGGGCGCGCCGCATCTTCAGCGGCTGAGCGTGCCGTCCCTCGTGGTGCAAAGCATGGCGGACCAAGGCGTGTTCCCGAGCGATGCGCGCGCGATCCACGATGCGATCGGCACCAGGGACAAAACCATCGAACTCATCCCCGGCGCGCACTATTTCGAGGATTCGCCCAAGCATCGGGAAGACGCGGCCGATCTGATCGCGAGCTGGATCAAGGCGCGGGCGTAGCGCACCTCGCCCTTGGTAGGTTTGAAAAACAATCAATAAATATCCGTCGGCGAAAATATCAAAGCGCATACGTATCGACAGTGAGAAAAGCGTTGTGGGACGCAGTTGAATCGCTCTTGCCGCGGATTTGATTTGCGGCGAAAAAATCAAAAATATTCAAACGCCCCCTCCGCCCGCTGGCTCGCTTCGCTCGGGGCGGGCACCTCCCTCGCAAGCGGGGGAGGAAGCCTTTGAGTCACCGCGCGGTCTCATTCAGGATTTCGGCGAGATACGATTGCCAGATCGCGGCCCAGGTGTGCGTGCCGTGGCCGTGGGTTTCGAGACTGGCCGGAATGAGCACGAAGCGCGCGTGCGGAATCTCTTTCACCTTCGCTTCGGCGATGCCGAGTTCGGGAGGGTTGATGAAATCATCCGCCGAATTGATCCACATCACCGGCGCCTTGATCGCACCGAGCTTCGCCGAAGGATCATAATCGCGCGACGACGCCACCTGGTACAGCATGTCGTTCGCGTCCTCGCTCGCCATGCCGCGCGCAACCGTATCCTCGACATATTTGTCGGCCGCATCGCGCGTCGGATAATTCTTCTGCATGGGCAGCGGTGCACTGCCGGCGATGAGGAGGATGTCTTCGGCATTGCGGAGTCCGGCCTCGGGCTCGCTCTTGTACTCGCCGCCGTTCCATGCGGGATCCTTCTCGACCGCGTCGATCACCATTTTCCGCCACATGCGATTGCGGCCCGCGATCTGGACCGGAAGGCAGGCAAGCGGCATCAGCGCATCCATCGCGTCCGGATAGTTCTCGCCCCACATGAAGGAATGCATGCAGCCCATCGATGTGCCGGTCACAAGCCGCAGGCGATCGACATGCAGCCCTTTGGTCACCAGCGCGTATTCCGCCGCGACCATGTCGGCATAAGCGTAATGCGGGAATTTCGCGTGCAGGCCGTCGCTCGGCTTGGAGGATTTCCCGTGGCCGATGTCGTCGGGAAGAATAATGAAATACTTAGCCGGATCGAGAAGCCCGCCGGAGACGAAGAGCACGCCCGCATATTGCGCGCGGAGAAACTGGTGACCGTCGCCGCCAGTGCCATGAAGGATGAGCACCGCATTGTCGACATGGCCGCGCGCGTCGCGATGCGGCTTTCCGAGCGTGGTGTAGTGGAGCCGGAGCTGGGGCAGGCTCTCGCCATCGGCGAATTTGAAATCGCGCATCATGAAGTCGCCTTCGTGCGTCGCGAGCACAGGCATGGGCGGCGGCGGCGTTTGCGCGGAGGCCTGCGCAAGAGAAAGACACACGAGGATACTGGCAATGAACGATGGCGGGCGTGCACGCATAGGCTTCTCTCCGGATGTTGTGGCGCTAGCTTAAAAATGACACATGGTTTCTGGTATCGCGCTTGACGAGCAATCGGGTTCTGGTTGTGGGATGGCGCATCCGCCGATATGGTCTTGGCGGACAAATCCGGAGCCGGGCGCGTGCCGCACGTCGAGTCCATCCATCCTTCGAAAGCGCGCCTTCACCTCAAGTGGCAGGATGCCCCCCTTGGCGCACTGCTCCAGATCGCAAGCCCGCAGGATGACGGCTCGACGGTCCCGACGCTCTGCATGCGGAGCGTCGATCTTACCGACGATCCGCCCTCGCCTTGCGTCGTCATCGTCGAAGGTCCCGATACGGGTTCTGTTTTCTATGAGGAAGAACTTGCCGAGCGCCCGGCGCTCGACGTGCGCGAGCATGTTCACCTCAGGATCAACAGCCCGCGGCCCGTGCGCGGTCATGCTTTTCACATGGGCGGTGCCTACGCACACAAGGATGAGCCCGAGATCGTCTGGATGTTCGCGCAGTATGCCGAAGTGTCGAATCATCTCGTTTGCCTGCACGCGCCCAAGGACAAGCGCGAGTGGACCGCGATCGAGCCCTTCGGCACGATCAAGGACTTCGTTCTCCTCGGCCATGTGATCGCCGTTCCGGGACCGCATCACGGCGGCGAACTCGAGATGAAATGACGGGCGTGTGCAATAGCGAAACGCATCGCCTGATGCGAACGATTCGCAGCTAGAAAATTCCCTGATAATTCCCTGTTGATCAGGGAATTGTGCGTGCGCGAAAACCTTTCCATTGCAGTGCGGAAACTCATTGTCTTGCGTATGTCCCCGGAAACGCAAAGGAGCAGCATTGCCCTCGATAATATCCACGAATAGCATAGTAGTTTATTCGTGTCAATTCGTCTCGACTATTGCGCCCCGGCGTCCCGCCACGTACGGGCAAACTCTCCCGGAGGCCCATTGCGCCAGACGTCATCGGTTCTGGTGAAGCCATTTGCAGTGAAAGCGCCTCGCAGGATAAAGGCTCGATAGCGTTTTTCCGGATTCACCAGCGTGGCCTCATTCGGCACAAACACCCTCATTCCCTATCTCGTCGCCGGTCTTGATTGGCTGGGAACGCTCGCCTTCGCGCTGAGCGGAGCGCTGCTGGGAGTGAGAAAGCAATTCGATCTCTTCGGAGTCTTGTTTCTGTCGTTCGTCGTGGCGGTCGCGGGCGGCCTGATCCGTGACCTCATGATCGGCGCAATCCCGCCCGCGGCGATCACCGAGATCCATTATTTTCTGATCGCCATGTTCGCCGGAGCGTTCACGTTCTTCGCCTATCCGAGAGTGGCGTCATTGCAGCATCAGATCCTGTTGTTCGATGCCGTTGGCCTCGCCTTGTTTGCCGTCATCGGCACACAAAAAGCCATCGAGCACGGCGTGAATTTCCTGATGGCGGCCCTGCTCGGGATGATGAGCGGCATCGGGGGCGGAATGATGCGCGACGTGCTCGCGGGCGAGACCCCATCCGTATTGCGAAGCGATCTTTATGCCCTGGCCGCACTTGCCGGCAGCATGGTTGTTTCGGCGGGCTATGCGCTCCGGATCTCCCCGGTTTATTCACTGGTCCTAGGTGCCGCGCTCTGCATCTTCCTGCGCCTGATGGCCATCTATCGCGGCTGGAGGCTGCCGGTGGCCAAAGGCAATTCGCGCTGAGGGTTTCCTCAAAAAAAACGGGTGGCCCGGATCGCCGGCCCATCAATGTCAAATCCAAAGTGGCCGGACGACCGGGCCATGACATTCGAAGGAATAGACAAACGCGAAGTGAAGAGATGCACGCGCAGGATTTAACCGGACGAGGACGCCTCAGACGTTCACAGAAGTCCTGGCTCGTTCAGGGACGGCAGGCCGTCTACGCAATGGCGCCGGAGCGCTCGCGATTCCGCCGACTTCGGTACCTGCAGATCGTAGATCGCGGTGAATTTCAATCCGATGTCGCCGTCCGGACGCTGCCAGCGGACGGTCGATTCAAACGCAGCGTAGCTCTTCATATGGACGAGATAGAGACGCGCGGGGAGAAACGTGGTTGCGCCCGGGCTCACCTTCACCCGCGCGCCCTTTTCGGAGAGATCCCAAATCGTGCAATCGACGGTGTAATAGCCGCGCCCGAAAACGAGCCGCCCGCGCAGATAGGTACGCGTGCGCTTCGCGCGCCGCGGATCGGTTTCGATGAGCGGTGCGGGGCGCCGGACGCGCGAGACGGCGCGTCTTGAAGCGAGAGATTTGTGGCTCATCGGCTAGGCCCGGACCTGCCGCCGGACGATAGGACGGCGCGGATTAACAAGGCGTGAGGCCACGACGGGCCAAGGCGGCGTCGCGCAAAACACGGCTTTCGCAGGTGTTTTTCCGCAAAACCAGGCAGCGCCGCGCGCCGCGCGCCCCGCGAAGATACGCACGGAGTCAGTCCGGTGCGACGGTCGGGGACACCAGCTGGCGTCCCCGCTGTTCGCGAGTCGCGATGTGCGCGGCGGATCAGTTCATCGTCGTCGTCATCGCCGCCGTGTGATGGCCCAGCAGCGGGACGTGAAGCTTCTCAAAGCCGCTGATGACCGGATTGGGAAAGGACGCGACCAGATAGACGCCAACGATCAATCCGACGACAAAAGACAGCACGACATTCATGGTGTTTCCCCCAAAGCCCCTCACGAACGATAGCGTCTTTGCCCGGCGGTGTCACCGCGCGGGCTCCAGGCCGCGGCAGTGGCAACGCGGAAAGAGGAAGCACAAAGTCCTCGCGCCACTTCGCGGCTTTCGGCGGCCGCCCTGTGCAGCTACTGTCCCGCAATTCCGGGGCGGGGATTCCAATGAAGAAGATTCCGGAAGTCCTGCTCGATTTCACGCTCGGAAAGGCCAATCCGCCGGACTCCATCCGGAACCAGCGCGTGCTGACGGCCCAGGAGCAGCAGCGGATCATCACCGAACAGCAGACGAAGCTCGCAGAAGACGTCCGCAAGACCGCGGAAACGGCGCGCGCCGCGGCCGACAACGCCTACCGCGAAGCGATCGGCCTTTCGCCGGAGCAGTTCATCCAGCTTCAGCAGATCAACATGCAGCGCGACGTGTGTTTGAAGACGCAGTGCACGTTCGTGGCGCAGGGCACGTCTGTGATCGTGGGCGCAGCGAAGTGAGACTTCGCCTCACGAGGGCGCTCCGTTTTCGTGAAGTGTCAGCGTTTTCGCGAGCCGTGCCGCCATCAGCTTCTCTTGCAGGCCGGGCGTAGACGAACGGGCCGGGGTACGCCATCGTACCCCCGCTCGTTCGAAGCTCGTTGAGAGATCCGCCCCGTGAAGAACCTGCTTTCCAGGATTGTTGTCGTTCTTGTGGCTCTGGGCCTGAGCACCGGAGCGGTCAACGCCCGGAATGACGATACCTATGGCCCGGACGAAATCACGCGCGCCGTGTCGGGCTTCTTCGGAGTGACGACGGAGGCCGCCGCAAGAGTCGTGGAGCATGTGTTCCGGGATCAGGGCCGGCCCGACGCTTACATCAAGGGCGAAGAAGGTTCGGGCGCGTTCATCGCCGGCGTGCGCTATGGCTCGGGTGTCCTCGTCCGCAAGAGCGGCGGCAATCTCAAGGTCTACTGGAAGGGCCCTTCGGTCGGTTTCGATTTCGGCGCGAACGCTTCGAAGGTCTTTACGCTCGTCTACGACCTGCACAGCGACCGGCAGCTGTTCCGGCGTTTTCCGGGCGTCGAAGGCAGCTTCTACTTCGTCGCCGGAATCGGCGTGAACTATCTGCGTGCCGGCAGCGTGACTTTGGCTCCCATGCGCACAGGCGTTGGACTGCGCGCCGGCGTCAACCTGCACTACCAGGTCTATTCCCGCAGACGCGACTGGTTTCCGCTGTAGCGGGAGAACCGGGGCAGTGCGGCATCATCCGAGGTGAAAGTCGCGTAAGCGCCATTTTGAGCGAACCGAGCGAGGAGGGCGGGCTTTACCTCACCTATAAGAGCATAGTCTGGGCCAGCTAGAGGACCAGCGCCGAACAAAGCAGAAAAGCTCCGTCCTAACCGCCATGGTCCGCTCGAGGGTCATTTCACGACTCCGGTTCTGGGGGGACTGCGAGATCGTCGAGGGCAGCGAACGCAATCTTGATCGCCGCCTGTGTCCTCGGTGAAAGCGAACGAAGGTAGTCGGCAACCATGGCGATCTTGGTCGCTCGGGCGATCTTGAAGAGAGCCGTAGCCTTGGGTGTGAGCTTGATAAGAACGCCGCGACCATCGTTGGGGTCAGGGGCACGACGCAATAATCCATCGCGCTCCATGTCGCGTACCAGCCTTGTCATCGACGGTCGCTTCACGCGCTCATCGGCTGCCAGATCGCCAATGTTGCGCGAGTCATGAAAGTGAAGGCTCGCGAGGACCGAGAATCGGGTGGGCGTCAGGCCAACGCTGGCGTCGATTTCGCGGAGCCTGCGACCGAGGTGCTGCACGAACAGATAAATCCGTTCCGGCTCCGGGCGCTGCGCGATTGGAGCAGGAAAATTTGACTCCATTGGAGAAACGCTAATATAGTTAGTAGTGCTAATCAATAGGAGCGTCGGGTGGATGTAACGCCAATTCTCGGGAAACGCTTCGGGCTAACAGCCGATACCCATGACGTAAAAGTTGACTGGCCTGCGATTGTTTCGGACCTGAAAGAGGCCTGGGGACATGTGGACGCTATTCTGCATTGCGGGGATCTAACTTCCTTGGTGGCGTTGCAAAGCCTCGCCACGATCGCACCAATTTACGCAACGCGCAGTGACGGGGATCCGCCAGCCCGCCTGCCGACACTGGCCAATGGCCCGCGCGTGCTGGAGGTTGAAGGGCTTCGTATTGGTCTCACGTTTATGCTCCCGGCAGACGCCATGACATCGGGCGCGAGCGCAGAACTCTTTGAAGGACCGGTAGCCGCATGCGCTTATGGAGGGACACACGAATCGCGCGTAGCAGAGGTTGACGGCGTTCTCTTCGTTAATCCCGGCAGTCCGTCGTTGGCAAAGAAACGAACTGCCGCCGTGCTCAGCTTTAGCGACAAGCGGGTCTCAGCAGAAATTTTCCCAATCGGATAAATTCATTAGCGGTTCATGGTGCCTTTTGAGCGTAAGGCTGGCGCACCGGGCAGGATGAAATTGAGGACCACATTTGGGTCCTGGTTGTCTCGCGAACTCGACACAGGGCAATCAGAGCCGCCCCCACAGCGGAGCTGAGTCACACAGACGGTTCGCAGCTTCGCCTTGTCGAGCCGACCCGCGGTCAATCCGATCAACTGGTCACCTCCCGCTGCTATGCGGGCCCCAAGGCCTCCATTCCGAACTGGACGAATAATCAATTTTACCGAACGATCGGCCCTGCGCGGCGTGGGTTCGTTGCGCTAGAGTTTTGCCGGCCTCAGAGCCCAACGAAGCCCATAAACCGGGGGCATTGAAATGGCACAGGAAGCAAACGGCACATACAAAAACGGCACATACAATGGGTGGGACGGCGCCTCCATCCGCGCGTTGTTCGATCCCAAGACAGGCTGGCTGGACAGGCGGGTCCATTCCGACGAAGCGCTCTACAAGCTCGAACTGGAGAGGATTTTCGCGCGGAGCTGGAATTTCATCTGCCACGACTCCCAGATTCCGAATCCCGGCGACTACTTCATCAACTATATCGGCGAGGATCAGGTCATCGCCGTCCGCGACGAGACCGGCAAGGTCAACGTTCTCCTGAATACGTGCCGTCACCGCGGCAATGCACTCTGCCGAGCGGAACAAGGACATGCGAAGTCCTTCGTGTGCAGCTATCACGGCTGGAACTACGCGCTCGATGGCAGGCTCATCGGCGTGCCCGGGCAGAAGACCTACTACCACAACGACCTCGATCGCAGCCGTCTCGGTCTGATGCGCGCGAGAAGCGAAACCTATCTCGGCTTCCATTTCGCGACCATGAGCGAGGACGCACCCTCGCTTCACGATTTTCTCGGCGACGCCGGCCGCACCGGGCTCGGCATGATGTGTGCCTTCGAGGATATCGAGGTCGTTGACGGAATTCAGAAGAACGTCATCGACTGCAATTGGAAGATCGCGGTCGACAATCTGTTCGACTGGTACCACGTCATGTACAGCCACGCTTCCGCCAACAGCAGTGGTCTCGTCGATCTTTCCAAGGTGCTGTTTCCCAACAACCAGATGGTGATGCTGGGCGAGTACGGCCACGCGATCAGCGGCCCCGGCCTGCCTCAGGCCACGCAAGATCAGATCAACCAGCTTTCCGACCAGCAGCGCATTGAGATGGCCAAGACGCTGGATCACCCCCTCCCGAGGATCCGGCCGCAGAAAGCATTGGAGCTGATGGGATCGGTCGGCATCCGCAGCATGGGCCATCCCAATATTTTTCCGAACCTGTGGATCACGCTGGAAGGCCTGCAAATGTGCCTGCGCTTGCCGCGCGGACCGAGACACACGGAATTGTGGTGGTTCACCTTTGTGCCAAGGAGCGCGACGGGGGAACGCAGGCGCCGGATGATCGAGATGGCGACGCATCTCTTCGGCCCCGCTGGCCTGCTCGAGCAGGACGACGGAGAAAATTGGAGCCAGAGCACGCGCGCGTGCTCCGGCGTCGCCAGCCGCACACTTGGTGAAGCGCTGGTGATGGGTGTGGGACGCGATAAAGTCGAGGTCGCAGAAAATGGACAACGCCGCGTCGAGACTGGCATCAACGAACACGGACAAAGGTGGCTTTATCGCGCCTGGACGGAATGGATGACAGCGGACAATTGGGCGGAGCTCAAGGCTCGCACGCCTCAAGCCGAGGGAGTTGTCTGATGAGCGCCCAGGCACTTGCGAATCCGGCCCGGAAGGCGTCGCCCGGAATGACTCTCTCCGATCGCGCGTTGTTGCAATTTCAAATCGAGCAGTTCCTGTACGAGGAAGCGGCCCTCCTCGATGCGCAGAACTATCGCGAATGGTTCAGCCTCGTTACCGAGGACATCCATTACTGGATGCCGATCCGGCGCACGGTCACGAGAAGCGATCGCGATCGCGAGTTTACCAAGCCAGGCGACATGGCTTTCTTCGACGACGATCATCGGCTGCTTGAGATGCGCGTGAAAAAGCTCGAGGCGTCTTCGGCATGGTCCGAGGATCCGCCCTCGCGCTCGCGTCACTTTGTGTCGAACGTGCGGATTCTGGATGTCGCCGACGATGACATCACCGTCGATGTCTGCTTCCACCTCTACCGCACAAGGTTGAATTCGGAGGTCGACAGCTGGATCGGCCGTCGCACGGATGTCCTCCGGCGCTTCGGCACGACCTTCAGGCTCGCAAAACGGCATATTTTCCTCGATCAGACGCTCATTCTCGCCAAGAACATGAGCACCCTGTTTTAGGATCCGGCGATGGCCACGCTCGACGGTGAAGTTGTACTGATCACGGGCGGCGCATCGGGTCTCGGACGCGCCGTGGTCGAGAGGTTTCTCGAAGAGGGCGCGAAGCTCGCCGTGCTCGACCGCTCGGCTGAGCGGTTGGGCGAGCTTGCGTCCGCACATCGCGGAGCCATCGTCGGCATTCCAGGGGATGTCCGGTCGATTGCCGACAATCAGCGCGCCATCGAACACTGCGTGAAGGAGTTCGGAAAGCTCGATTGTGCCATCGGCAATGCCGGCATCTGGGATTATTCGCTTTCGCTCGATTCCCTGCCCGCCGATCGCATCGACACCGCGTTTGACGAGATGTTTCACATCAACGTCAAAGGCTACATCAACCTTGCGAAAGCGGCGCTGCCCGCGCTCGTCCGTTCCAAGGGCTCACTGATCTTCACGGTTTCCAATGCCGGTTTCGATCCGGCGGGCGGAGGGCCGCTTTATACGGCGAGCAAGCACGCAGTCGTCGGTCTGATCCGCCAACTCGCGTTCGAGTTCGCGCCTGCTGTCCGCGTGAACGGCGTGGCGCCGGGCCCAATCGAGACCGACCTGAGAGGCCCGCAGGCGCTCGGCATGTCCGAGCGGTCGATCAGCAGTGTCGATCTTTCGTCCCTCGCCTCTCCGAACATTCCGCTCGGTCGCGTACCGGCCACGGCGGAGTATGCGGGCGCCTATGTCTTTCTCGCGTCGCGACGCGACAGCCTTCCCGCGACAGGCGGGGTGGTGAGCATGGACACCGGTATCGCCGCGCGCGGTATCGGCCGTGCATCGGCGGGTGGCGATCTTGTCGCAAAATATTCCGGCGGAACGTGAGAACGCGATGAATCCGCGGGGCGTCTCGCAGCCGAGAATCGAAGATGACGAGCGCCACGACGTGCGCATGGATGGCGTACATTTTTTCCGTGCCGCGATCCGCGGACCGTTTGTTTGCGCTCTCGATTCCGGAAACTACTCTTACTGCGTCATGGTCCGCGCCGGCCGCGTTCGCTTGCACACCGATTTCCCATCGAACACGGAAATCGAGATCGGCGCAGGCGATGCCGTCGCCGTTAGCGGTCTCGCACCTCACAGCTTTGCTTCGATCGGTGCGCGCAAGCGCACGCCTGTAGGTCGCTTCGAGCGGCGCCCGCTCTCGAGCAAGGTGCTGCGGGCAGGAGTAGAGCTCATCGTCGGTGTCGCGCCCAGCCAAGCGCTGTCCATTGGCTCGTTGATGGTGGGGCCGATCGTGGTGCGGGAGAAGGAACAGCCTGATCTGGCGCGCCGCCTCTGGGCCGCCGTCGCGATGCTTGAAGACGAGTACGCCGACGAAACCTGGATCGACCGCAATCTGGTGATCCGTCGGCTGGCAGAGATCATGCTCGTCAATATGAGCCGCGCGCTCCTTGTGCATCGCGGATCCACGCCGGATGCAAGATCCATTCCGACAAGCAGCCAGGTCATGCGCGCAATCACGGCGTTCTTTGCAGCTCCTGAGCGGTCATGGACATTGCCCGATCTCGCGAAGGCCGCAGGGATGTCGCGGACGCGTTTCGCCGAGACTTTCAAGCTCGTAACAGGACAGACCCCGAAGCATGTCATCTCGCGCATGCGCCTGACAGCCATTGCACGCCGGCTCGCCAGCGCGTCGCTGAGCGTCGAGACCGCGGCCGAAGAGGCCGGCTACGGCTCATCCGAAGCATTCGTTCGCGCCTTTCAGCGCGAATTTGGAGAAACCCCTGCGCGCTGGCGGCGCAGGCGTGTCGCGAGAATGCCTGCTGCCGAAACAACCACGCGTTCGCGCCTGCGGGCGCGCTAGAAATCAGGAGGCCCCATGAGCATCGGATCGCTTGGATATCTCGGACTGAAGGTGAAAGAGCCGCGCGCCTTCACCGAATACGCCACGGAGACTCTCGGATTAATGGCGGGCGCGGTTGTCGGCGGGGCCAGGCGCTTCCGGCTTGACGAACTCGACTGGCGCATCTCGGTGGAGCAAGGCGACGCCGACGATGTCTCCTTTTTGGGCTTCGAAGTGGCGGGACCGACCGAGCTCGACGCTGTCCGGGAGCGCCTCGTCAAAGCCGGCGTCGCGGTCGGCGGCAGCAATCCCGGTGCGATCGCGGAGCGGGGCGTTCTTGATCTGATCAGTTGCCGCGATCCTGATGGCCTTCCCGTCGAGATATTCTACGGACCGACGCTTCGTACCGAAGTTCCCTTCGTCTCGCCCGCGGGAATTTCGCAGTTCGTGACGGGCACACAGGGGCTCGGGCATGTCGTCTTGTCCACGAGAGACATCGCCGCATCGCGCCGCTTCTATCAGGACCTCCTGGGCTTTCGCCCGTCGGATACGATCCGTATGCGGATGGGTCCGCAAGCGAGCTTCGACATGGAGTTCTTTCACTGCAATCCCCGCCATCACACGCTGGCGCTGATCCCGCTGCCGATGCCGAAGCGGCTGCATCACTTCATGCTTCAGGTCCCCACGCTTGATGCGGTCGGATTTGCGCTCGAGCGCGCCGAAGCTGCCGGCGTGCCGATCTCAGCCACTCTTGGGCGTCACACCAATGACCGCATGGTATCCTTTTATTCGCGCTCGCCCGCCGGCTTCGAGGTCGAGTTCGGCTTCGGTGCACTGGAAGTGGACGACGCGACCTGGCGCGTGACGCGTCACGAGGGGCCCAGCTCCTGGGGCCACAAGCGCGGCGCGCACTAGAGGGAGAACATCGTGGACCTTGGAATTGCGGGAAAGTCGGCCATCGTCTGCGGGGCAAGCGCCGGGTTGGGTCGTGGCGTTGCCTCGGCGCTCGCCCGCGAAGGCGTGACTGTCTTCATTGCGGCTCGCGACGGGGAACGATTGCGGCAAGCCGCCGGCGAGATCGCCAAAGAGTGCGGTGGCACCGTCCACAGCATAGAATCCGACGTAACGACGGATGCGGGCCGCGAAGCCCTTCTCGCGGCGTGCCCGTCTCCCGACATCCTGATCAACAATGCCGGTGGACCGCCGCCAGGGGATTTCCGCACCTGGTCTCGCGAAGACTGGATCAAGGCGATCGACGCCAACATGTTGTCTGCGATCATGCTGATAAGGTCGACAATAGACGGGATGATCGCGAGGCGGTTCGGCCGGATCGTCAACATCACAAGCCATATGGTGAAGCAACCCGTCGGCATCCTGGGACTGTCGAATGGCGCGCGGAGCGGCCTGACTGGATTCACCGGCGGTCTGGCACGCGACGTGGCGCGGCACAACGTGACGGTCAACAACATGTTGCCGGGCCAGTTCGATACAGATCGGCTCCGATCCAACCATACGAAATTCGCAGCCGTACAGAAGTTCGATGTCGAGCAATATCGCGAGCGCTCGCTTTCGCAGATCCCCGCCCGCCGCTTCGGCACGCCGGCAGAGTTCGGCGCCATGTGCGCGTTTCTGTGCAGCGCACATGGCGGGTTCATCACCGGCCAGAATATCCTGCTCGACGGCGGCCAGTATCCCGGTTTGCTTTGAAATCACGCGGCGAGGACGCGCTCGTCGCCGCGCAGGCTCCGCACACCTAATGAACTACGTTCGGCAGCCATTTCGGCACATCGCGGTTTTGGACCAGCTTGCGAAACCGAAATTCCTTCGTCATATCAGCGGGTCCGGACAGGTGGCTGAGCGGTTGAAAGCACCGCACTCGAAATGCGGCATACGGGCAACCGTATCGTGGGTTCGAATCCCACCCTGTCCGCCACCCAGTCGGGGTCCATACCGGACACATGGGTTACAGGTTATTCCTGAGACATAGGTAACACTTTCGGCCCGAAAGGGCTTTGAAGGGGTTCGAGCCTGCAGGTCTCGTCATCGAAGTATCCCAAATCGTAGTGCATGAAGCTGACGAGCCAGACGCGGTCGTCGGTTTGCTTGATGCCAACACTTTGACCGGCAAAGACGGTGCTGAGATTGATCTTTCGCTGCTTGTAGCAGATGCGGCCACATGT
>Ga0070734_10000970_pt1 | contig 47587 bp, 40 predicted proteins | sample Coa_R1_8_FD_66444 | JGI IMG/M metagenome (GOLD analysis project Ga0070734, IMG submission 66444) | Surface soil microbial communities from Centralia Pennsylvania, which are recovering from an underground coalmine fire - Coalmine... | ecosystem: Environmental > Terrestrial > Soil > Unclassified ...
TTTTATCGGCCACGGCCTTGCCGGCGCGCAGAATGACAGAATGCTCTGCACAGGCGCAAGGTCAGATGTCACATCGGCTTGTGAAAAAGTGGCAAAGGGCACGGTACACGGGGGCTAAAGCCCAGCGATTTTTTTGCGCTTGACGCGGCGCTGGAAGCGCCGCTCTTCCACGGTGGTGTTGGTAGCACATTCCCCCAGCTCCAATGTCCGCAGAGACAACCGAGAACCAGCCAGTTCGCTCCCACCCGGCTATGTCAGCGGTTCCCTGCCGGAACCGCCGATGGTGGGTTCCAGGAATCTTCTAGGACGCTTCCTGTGCTGCTTTCAAATCCCGCTCGCGCAAGGCTTGAACTTCCTCGGCGATCGCGTACTTCAGTTCTTCAATGCCTTTGCCCGTCACTGCTGAGATCTCGTAGAGCTTCAGCTTCTTTTTCTTGCAGTACTTTTTGAGTGCTGCCAGCTTGTCTTTGTTTGCCGCGTCGATCTTTGACGCGGCCATCAGCATCGGCTTCTCTTCCAGGTGCGCTCCGAAGCTTGCTAGTTCGCCCATGATGACTTCGACATCTTTCGTGACGTCATCGCGACCGCTCGCATCGGAAACGTCCACCAAATGGACTAACAACCGCGTGCGTTCAATGTGCCGCAGAAATTGTGTGCCTAATCCCGCTCCAGTGTGCGCGCCTTCGATCAGCCCTGGGATATCGGCTACCACGAAACTGATTTCGTCGCGTGCGTCCCCAACCGCGACTACTCCGAGATTCGGCTCCAGTGTGGTGAACGGATAATCCGCAATCTTGGGCCGTGCCGACGAAATGCGCGAGATCAACGTCGACTTGCCGACATTCGGATAGCCCACCAGTCCCACATCGGCAAGCAGCTTGAGTTCGAGCCGGTAGGTGTGTTCTTCACCTGGCCTCCCGGCCTCGTGCTCGCGCGGCGCCTGATGCACGGACGTTGCAAAGCGCGCATTGCCGCGTCCTCCGCGCCCGCCGCGCGCAATGACGAACTTCTGATCCGCCTCGGTGAACTCGAATGCCTTCTCGCCGGTTTCATCGTCGTAGACGATCGTGCCTACCGGAACTTTCAGCACCACGTCACCGCCATCGCGTCCGGTCTTGTTCGAGCCTTCGCCGTGCCGTCCGCGCTCGGCCGTGTGCTCGGGATTGAAGCGGAAATGGACCAGCGTGTTATGGCGCTCGCTGGATTCCATGACGACGTCGCCGCCTTTGCCGCCATCGCCGCCGGAAGGGCCGCCACGCGGCACAAACTTCTCGCGCCGGAACGCCATGCAGCCGTTCCCGCCGCCGCCGGCCTTTACTTTGATTTTTGCCTCATCGATGAACATGAACGCTCAGCTTTCAAATGGCAAGACATCCGCTCGCCAGCAACAAGGTAATGCTTCCGGCCAAAATGCCGATAGAAAAACTGATGGACCAGACTGTGCCTTCGACATCGCCGATCATCAAGTCTTCGAAATCGGTCGAGGCTTCTGCTGTGCTGGCGCGTGATCTCTGGTCGGCATCGCTACAGGAGACGATCGTGGAAGTCTTCGCCACGATGGTCGGGACCGCGGTGACGACTGAACCAACTGACGTTCCACTCGCCACGGCACAGTTGACGGGGATTGTCGGCATTGCCGGTGCGATCCGCGCCAACTTCATCCTGCAATGCAGCCATGCGGCATCGATCAAGCTCTCTTCGCAGATGCTCGGCATTCTTCCTGATGATCCCGACTCCAGAAAAGCTTCCGCCGACGCACTGGGAGAGATCTGCAACATTGTCGCAGGCTACTTCAAAGCGAAGTCGGTCTGGGCGACACCTGCATGTTATCGGTGCCAACGATCATCGTGGGACAAAATTACAAGTTTCATTCGGCCAGGATGTTCCAAAAGCTGGAACTCGCCGTGTCGTATGAAGGGGAGCAACTTCTCGCGACGTTGGAGATTGCGAGATGAACGGATGATTGTTCAGCACGAAGATCCTGCGGAAGACCAGCGTCGTCCCTCCGGAGTCTGCGTCGGAGCTTATCTTTCGCCCCTTCGGGGCTTCGTTATGTTCCGCTTACTACTCACGGCTGCGCCGTAGGCTTCATTCTTGCGCCGCTTCGCGGCTTGGCCGATGTTTTGGTCGAATTGAACCGTGGGCGTGGCCGCCCGCGCCACATAGAAAGTTACTTCGCTTCCAGCGGCTCAACCATCACGAACTTGCCCATCGAGCCCTTATCCATGAACTTGATGCGGCCGCTGATTTTGGCGAAGAGGGTGTCATCTTTGCCGCGACCGACGTTGAGTCCGGGCTTCACGCGAGTGCCGCGCTGCCGCACGATGATGGTTCCGCCGGGAACGACCTGTCCGCCGAATGCCTTGAAGCCAAGCCGCTGCGAATTCGAGTCGCGGCCATTTCGTGAAGTGCCTTGTCCTTTTTTGTGCGCCATGTTTACCTCAGGGGCTAAAGCCCTGTATCTATACGGCCTTTGGCGGCACGACTAAAGTCGTGCCCTTCTCAAAGCCGTCTCGCTGGGAAACTATTCCTTTACCAATTCGAATAACGGCGAAGGCCAGTCTCTGTGACTACTTCTTCTTTGCCGCTTTCTTCGCAGCCTTTTTGGGAGCAGCCTTCTTCTTCGCGCCAGCCTTCTTCGCTACCGGCTCGGCATTGTGCTCTTCGGCAGCCGCTTTCGCCTTCTTCGGCTTGGCCTCTTTCTTTGGGAGGTCTGGAGCCTTGAAGCTTTGTCCACCGAAGGCGATCTCGGCGATGCGTACCGCCGTAAATGCCTGCCGGTGTCCCTGCAGCTTCTTGTACTGCTTCTTACGCTTGTAGTGGAAGACCAGCACTTTCGCGCCGCGGCCTTCTTCGACGACCTGGCCGACTACGCGCGCATCCGACTGTTGACCGATCTGGCCTTCTTCGCCAGACACTGCCAGCACCGGAAACTCGACCTCACCATCGGTGCCGGTCCCGAGCTTCTCTACTCGAATCACATCGCCGGGCGCCACCCGGTACTGCTTTCCACCGGCGCGGATAACCGCGTACATACGTCTCCTCCGTCAAATGTCGTTTGAAATCAGCCCGTCAATGGGTTTCCCAACGGACTCACATGTGCATCCCTCGGGCGCACACGAGCGCTGCCAAGGGGCCAGCTGATTTCCTGTGCTTGCTGTGTTTCCGCCACGGCGCTTCAGCTGCCAAGGCAGGCGTCCCCAGAACGGGTCGGCGAGTACAGTCAAACTTGATCATTTTATCGTGGGGTGTGGAAAGTGGTCAAACAGAATGCTTTGCCGACGTGGATAGCAACATTTTGCTCGGCTTCCGGTTCCGCTTCCGCGAACGGTCACTGGAGACTTCGGCTGGCTCTTTTACCGCAAAGTTTCGCGGAGAAATGCCGCAGAGGTCGCAGAGAACAACTTTCGTGCCGACTCTCGTTTTCCCGGCAGAATGCCCTCGGATTCTGATGATAACTTGAGCCGCAATTCCGAAACTTTGTTGTTTCAGGCTCCATATGCGAGAATTCCGCCGGATTGCAGGAGGTTCACAATGCTTAAACGTCTTATTTCAATTCTGCTTTGCCTGCTTGCGCTGACCTTCGCTGTTTCTGCGCAAAGCCCGAAACACAATGCCAAGAGGATGGCCGCGATACCGGCTCTCGACAAGAGCTATCTGCAGCAGGTCTGGGATGGCTGGGCGACCCTCGATCCCGCCAACACGGCCAAGTTCTACGCAACCGGACCGAACACGTTTTTCGATATTGCTCCGCTCAAGTACAGCAGCTGGGAGGAATACGAGAAGGGCGTGAAAGGTGTGCTAGCCGGGTACGAGAGCGCGAAGTTTACGGTGAATGATGACGCGGCCATCCACCCTGAGGGAAATATCGTCTGGGCTACCGCAACGGTCAAAAACGAAATGACGAGCAAGGCCGGGAAAGTCGAGATGGGCAACTTCCGCTGGACCGTCGTCTTCGAGGACCAAGGCGGCAAGTGGCTCATCGTGCATGAGCACGTCTCGGCCCCGCTGCAATAAAGTTGGCCACGGATCTGCACGGATTTTCACGAATCAGAATTTATTTCTTACTTTATCCGTGTTAATCCGTGAAATCCGTGGCGCTGTTTTCTTAATAGCTCTTCCAGAAGAAATAAATCGTCATTCCCGCACCGACCAGCACCACGAACCATCGGATCCAAATCTGGGGGAGTTTCATGGCGTAGTGTGCGCCCAGAAAGCCGCCAGCGATTCCGCCAACGATCATGATGGTGCCGTGCTTCCAGTACACGGCCTTGGCCACGATGAAAGTGACTACCGCGACTCCGTTGATCACGAATCCCATGACGCTTTTGAGCGCATTCATGGCATGAATGTCGGTCATACCGAGGGCCGCGAGCATTGCCAGCATTACGATGCCCATTCCTCCCCCGAAATATCCGCCATACACCGCCACGCAAAGTTGAAAGAACGTCGCGGCCACCAACGCTCCACCGCCCGCCTCGTGTTCGATTACAGACTTGCGTCCGCCAGCGATCTTCTTGCCAAACGCAAAGAGCAGAGTGGCCCCCAGCGTGAGCCAAGGCAGCACTCGCATGAAGGTATGAGCTGGAGTCTTGAGCAGCAGATACGCGCCGACCAATCCGCCAACCAGGCTTGCAGCCAGCAAGGGAATCATTACGTGACGGGGAACGTCGAGCCGCTTGCGATATGCTCCGCCGCTCGCCGCAGCGCCTGTCCAGAGGGCGATTGTGTTGGTGGCATTCGCCGGGATGGGCGGCACTCCTGTGAACAATAGTGCGGGGAAGGCGATGAAGCTTCCCCCACCCGCCACTGAGTTCAGGGCTCCGCCCAAGACGCCCGCGAAAAAGAGAAAAAGAATGATCTGGATCGTCAAGCTGTTAGATGTACCAGAAAGTTCCGCAACCGCCAACTGACTAACCTTTGCGACGTATTCGCGTCTGACGGAGAGGAAACTTTATGACCAAGGTCTTCGCGGTAATTCTCTTTTTTGCTCCGTTACTTTTCGCAGAAACACCGGCGACCCCACCCAATCCCTGCGCTGATACGCAACAAAAACAGTTTGATTTCTGGGTTGGAGAATGGAATCTCACCTGGCCGGGCGCCAAACCCGGTGAAGTTGGACACGGCACAAACAGCATCAAGCGCATCCTGGAGGGATGTGTGGTCCAGGAGAATTTTTCAGGTGGAGACTCGATGCACCTGCGCGGTACCAGCGTTTCTACCTTTGACTTAGGCAGCGGACGCTGGAAGCAAACCTGGGTCGACAATGAAGGCGGCTACCTCGACTTCGTCGGCGGCTTCGACAATGGACAAATGATTCTCCAGCGTGAAGCCGTTCGAAGCGGGAAGAAGATTCTGCAACGAATGGTCTGGAAAAACATTTCGGCTAACGAACTTGATTGGAGTTGGGAGTCTTCCACTGACGGCGGAGAGACTTGGCAAGTGAACTGGCCGATTCATTACAAACGCACGCGGTGATCCCGCCAAATCCTGATTACCTCCGTAATCCGCACAAGTCGTTGGTCGCAGGCGCGACATTTGCGCAGTTTTCGTGTTTCTATATAAGCGAGGAATCATGCGTCAATTAAGTTCGTTATCCGTCGCAATCTTGCTTTGTACCGTTGCCTGGGGACAGTCCCAGCCTTCATCGAGTTCACCATCGACCGAGCAGCCCAAAACTAACATGAACATGCCGGGCATGTCGGGTCACGACATGTCGAACATGAAAGACATGCCGTCTGAGAGCGAAAAGGATGCAAGCGGCGGCGCAGCCATGTTGCACACGATGGAAGGCCACATGGATATGGGCCCACACATGAAGATGACGGATCTCCGCCAGCCGAAGCCGGGAGATGCTGCGCGGGCTCAGCAGGTTGTCGAGGCCGCGCGCAAGATTGCGGAGAAATATCAGGACTACCATGTCGCGCTGGCCGAGGGCTTCGAGATCTTTTTGCCAAATGTTCCGCAGTCGATGTATCACTTCACCAACGTGAATTGGGCAAGGGAGGCGCGGGGCAGCTTCAATCCCGAACATCCGACCTCGTTGCTCTACGAGAAGCACGGCGATGGGTACAAGCTTATCGGCGTGATGTATACCGCTCCGAAGCGCTTCACTGAAGATGAACTCGACGCACGCATTCCGCTGAGCATTGCGCAGTGGCACGAGCATGTGAACTTCTGCCGGCCTCCGGCAAGCATGTCGCACGAGGAAAAGTGGCAAGGGCTTCTTGGCCCGGATGCGAAGTTTGGTTTGAAGGGATCAATCCACACGCAGGAAGCCTGCGATGCTGCGGGAGGCACGTTTCTCCCCGTGGTGTTCAACTGGATGGTGCACGTTTATCCGTCCGAAAAAGATCAAGCGAGCATCTGGTCCGTCGAGAGGCAGCACGCTGATACGGACTAGTAACGAACGCCCCGAGGTTCCCTCAGTCCCTGACGGGCAATGCGTTCGGGCGATTTATCGGCGCGACTGAAAGCCCGTGCAGCCTTCCCAGTTGTGCTCGATCTCCACTTCAACTTCGTGTCCGCTGCCGGACACCTCTTTTGCTCGGACGGGGCGGCCGTTTGACTTCGCTCGGCCTGTGCAATCTACACAGACGTCTTCACGCGAATTGACATACGTCGATGTAACGTTACCCGAATGTTACCTCACAAAACATTCCTGCTTTGTGTGCATTCTGTACCTGCAATTTTTGCTATCCGAAGGAGTCCAATTGCGTCCAATGAAGCGTGGGAAATTTTCAAGATTGGGGAACTTCACAGGGGCGATGTACGTAGTTCTCTGAGATGCAGTTGACCCAGCGCAGAGGTGATGCTGGAGATTTCTAAGCAGAGATTACGGGGTCTGGGGATCTTTTCACTCTCGGTTTGGCGGCCCAGGTGAGAAAACCCCCAAGCGGAAGTACAGGCGTGGCCTGCACGAAACCCCGGCGCGAGCATTGTAGGCGATTCGCGAGGAAACACAAGCGTTTTCTCGCGCTGTCGCGAACCGGGCCGCCCCAACCGATTCCCGACGTCCATCGGGAAAGTACAAAGGAGCAGCGATGAAGTTCGCGACAGTTACGAAGAGTTTGGTCATGGGATTGGTGCTGCTGTTGGCCGGCAGTGCGTTCGCAGCATCGAAAGCCAGCCTGACGTTGAGTCACGACACAACCGTGAACGGAACGAAGCTGAAGGCCGGCGACTACAAACTGCAATGGGACGGCAGCGGTCCTGATGTTGAAGTCAGCATCGTGCAAGGTAAGAACGTTGTTGCGAAGGTTCCCGCGAAGTTGGTGGATCTCAGCAGCAATGCGGCTAACGACGCAGCGGTTATCAAGAACAATAACGACGGAACCAGCACGCTGGCGGGCGTTCGCTTCGCCGGCAAGAAGTACGCGCTTGACCTCGGCGAGGCCGGCGATGGGATGCAAGCTGGATCGAGCAAGTAGTTCGAGTAGCAGACAGCAGATGGCAGAAAGGGAGCGCATGCCGCTCCCTTTTTTCCTGCACAACAACACCGTATCCCGATTTCAAATCTGTTCCATTCCGGAACAGCCACGAATAAAAACCACTGGTAGTGACAACGAGCACTGCGTCCCCTATACCGGAAGTGTCTGATTCGTATCAGGGCACGCCTTCAAGGCGTGCCGGAATCGTCGGCTAATGGAGGAAGGCTTTAGCCGCTGCCATGGCTATCCCGATTCGTAACTCTGATCCGAGCCACATCACCTCAACTGCGCGAACATTTTTCGTCACCTCATCGATCGCTGGCAAACGAAATCTGCTTCAATCCGATCGCTCGGCAGGATTATTCATCCAAACGCTCTACGACTATCGCGCACAAGGAAAATTCCGGCTGCATGAATTTGTCGTGATGCGCGACCATTTCCATCTTCTGTTAACAGTCGACTCGAACATGACCATCGAGCGCGCCGTTCAATTCGTCAAAGGAGGATTTGCGTTTCGCGCTGGGCGAGAGTTGGGATTTCGCGCGCCGGTCTGGCAGAAGGGATTTTCAGAGGTACGGATTCTTGACGTGGAAGGATTTCAGGGGGTGACGGAATACATTCATAACAATCCTGTTGCTCGTGGTCTCGTCACCGAGGCGGCGCAGTTCCCACATTCGTCCGCACATCCGGGATTTGAGCTGGACGCAGCTCCGCAGGGGCTAAAGCCCATTTGTAGCTCCGCCTGGTACGGCATCGCTAAAGCGATGCCCTGATACGAACCCTTAACCACAAGAACGGACAACTGGCCACTAACCACTGCTTCTAATACTTCGGTATCTTTGGATCCACACGATCTGACCAGGCTGTGATTCCTCCGGTGAGATTGTGCACTTTCTGGAAGCCTGCCTGCTGCAGGAACGCGACCGCCTTTGCGCTGCGGCCTCCCATCTTGCAATGGACGACGATCTCGCGGCTTGAGTCGAGTTCGTTTACGCGTTTCGGGAGATCGTTCAGCGGAATCAGATATCCGCCGATGTTGCAGATCTGATACTCGTGTGGCTCGCGCACGTCGAGCACGAACAGGTCTTCTTTTGCGTCGAGACGTCGCTTCAATTCTTCGACTTGCATTTCCGGAAGTCCGCTGCTCACTGCCTTTTCCTCCCCACGAATGCCGCAAAACTCGTTGTAGTCTATCAGCTTCGTGACGGTCGGATGCGTGCCGCATACCGGGCAATCGGGATTCTTGCGCAGCTTCAGTTCGCGGAACTTCATCCCTAGCGCATCGACCAGCAATAGCCGCCCGATCAATGGTTCGCCCACGCCGAGAATCAGCTTGATGACTTCCGTCGCCTGCATTACACCGACGAGCCCTGGGAGAATTCCGAGCACTCCGCCTTCCGCGCACGACGGAACCAAGCCGGGCGGTGGGGGCTCCGGATACAGGCAGCGATAGCACGGTCCGTCCTCGGTGGCGAATACGCTTGCTTGCCCTTCGAAACGGAAGATCGATCCATACACGTTCGGCTTGCCGGTCAGCACGCAGGCATCGTTCACCAGATACCGCGTCGGAAAGTTGTCCGTTCCATCGGCGACGATGTCGAATTCGCGGAATAGCTCCAGTGCATTCGCGCTGCTCAGTTTGGTATCGAATGTTCGCAGGTTCAGGTAGGGATTGATTGCCTTCAGTTTGTCCGCGGCCGAATCGAGCTTCTTGCGCCCGACGTCAGCCGTTGAGTGAATGATCTGCCGCTGCAAGTTGGTGTAGTCCACCACATCGAAGTCGACGAGCCCGAGCGTGCCTACTCCGGCCGCTGCGAGATACAAGGCCATCGGCGAGCCCAGTCCCCCCGTACCGATGCACAGTACGTGCGCCGCCTTAAGCTTCTGCTGACCTTCCATGCCCACCTCAGGCATGATCAAATGCCGCGAGTAGCGCAGGATTTCGTCTTTGTTTAAAGTGACTGGAATTTCTGTTGTGGTAGCCATAAAGCTCCTCGTATTTCCTTCGTGTAGCTTAGCGCCCTTAGTGGTTAAAGAATTCGCGTCGCGCCCCAAAAAGCTGATCTGGGAGAAAGGGAAGAAGCGCGACTAACAACAGGAAGGACAACAGCAACAACAGCGCACTGTGCAGGAGGGTGTCATCAAAATCCTGGTTGTTGACGGTCCGCGGTTCAGGCTGCGCCTCCAGCGATCGACGGAACAATCGAAATATTATCACCGTCTTTCAGGGCGGTCGCTTCTTTCTGCAGGTAGCGGATATCCTCGTCGTTTACATAAAGATTGACGAAGGCCCGCAGCTTCCCGTCGTCGGTGTACAGGTGCTTTTTCAAGTCTGGATGTTGCGCCACCAGAGCATTCATGGCCTCGCCAACGGTCGTACCCGCGACGTCGACAGAAGCCTGTTTGCCGACATATTGGCGCAAAGGCGTAGGGATGTGAATCTTGCTCATAGTCTCAATGGTAAGAGATGCTAGGGACTTGGGGCAAGATTCAGCCTGAAATCATTGCCTGTCTTTCTTGGAAGCCTAGCTTCTCTGATAAATGGTTTAACAGAAGGAACTGGCGAACTCCGGACTGTGTCGTCGCGTTTCTTTCGCTCCTTCGGAGCTTGGTGCACCCCATCCCCAAAATCCGGACCAAAATCTGTCAACCATGTCCCCGGTCTAAACTGTCCACTTTGTCCCGGCTGGACAATTCTTTCGCCGCTTCGCGGCTGTGGTGGATTCAACTGTGGGGAGATCAGAGTACGCTTTTCGCGCAAGGTTGCGGGCGAAAGAATAGGACACCTTTACTACGTCTGTGACGAGGGTCAACCTCCCCAAACTGAAATCACAAAGAGCGCGATCTTAAGGATGAGGCACACCTGTCGTTGTGACGCCGAGTCATTATTCGTTTCTTAACCAGATCTCGCATCGCTTTCCTACCAGATTCGAACTGATCGACCGTCCCCTTTGTGCATCGGCGCCCGGAGGCTGGTAAAATTATTTTGCGATGCTTCTTCCCTTCGTCCGCGAACTCTTCGCGGACGTAGAACTGCTTCCTGGATTCACGCGTGTAGCCTCCCACTTGAAAGAGGGCACGGGGCGGATACGTGTTTCTGGCCTATCCCCCACTGCGAAGGCCCTGTTGCTTGTGCTGTTGCGGCGGGCTTCGGAACATCCACTGATTGTCGTTGTCAACGACAACCGCGCGGTAGAGGACTTCCTGCCCGTGCTGCGCGGGTTTTGTGAGCTAACTACCGCTTGCGATCCGGACTCGGTTGTCTCCCTGCCTGCCCGGGATGTGTTGCCGTTTCAGAACCTGTCGCCCCATCCGGAACTTCAGGAGGAACGCGCAACGGCGTTGTGGAAGATTGCGACTGGGAGAGCGGCGATTGTGGTCTCAGCGATCGCGGCGACGGCGATCCTGCAGCGGTCTGCCGACTATTACACCGACCTGGCGCGCACGCTGCGGCGAGGAGAATCATTTGATGTCGACAATCTCCTCGGGCATTTGAATACAGTCGGCTACAGCTCGGCTGATGTGGTCGAGATGCCGGGGCAATATGCGCTTCGCGGAGGGATTCTCGACGTTTATTCGCCGGAGGCCGAGCGGCCGGTACGCATCGAGTTTTTCGGCGACGAAGTAGATTCCATTCGACGCTTCGATCCGACTTCGCAGCGATCTTCCAATCCGATTGATGAAGCGTTGCTATTGCCACTCACGGAAACTCCGGTTACGGACCAGTTGCTCGGTGCGATTCATACGCGGCTGTCGGGCAAACGCATTGCTGGTACGACTGAAGAGATCGTTGAAGCCGCGGTTCGCTCTGGTGGGGTAACAGTTTTTCCTGGCTGGGAGTTTTATGCGCCCGTGGCGGGATCGGACCGGACGGTTTTCGATTTGCTTCCGCGCGCGGCCGTGCTGCTCGACGAACCGGACCTTCTTCGTTCGGAATTCGACCGCTTCTGGACTCGAGTGGGAGAGATGCACGAGCGGAGTGGCGTAGGAAACCTGGTGCGCCCCGAGGATTTGTATCTTCCTCCAGAGGGCTGGTGGCAGAAGGTCACTACACTCACGGGCGCCGACATCGAGCATCTCGGCATCACGCAGGGTGACGACGCAAGTTCGGTTTCGATCCTCACGCAGCCGACGCCGCGGTTCCACGGCGCTGTTCCGGCCATGCTTGAAGAAGTGCAGAAGCTGACGGGGGCGGGGAATCAGGTTCTGTTCTCGGTTCCGAACACCGGCGAAGTGGAGCGGCTCGCCGACATCTTTACCGAATACAACGTGAGCTTCCGGTTGGGCAGCCGCACGCGGGGTGGCGAGAGCTATGCCGATGAGACGAGTTATTTCGCCGGAGAGGTGAATACCACCACGCTTGCGAAGGCCTACGTTCCAGACGGCGTCGTGTTCCCCGACGCGCACCTCGCCATCTTCGGTTCGCGCGATCTGTTCGACGAGTCCGACACCGTTGCTTCCCGCCCCCAGCGGTCGAAGTCGAAAATTTCGGCGTTCCTCTCGGATTTCCGAGACCTTCAAGTTGGGGATTACGTCGTCCATGTCGAGCACGGCATCGGCCAGTATCAAGGGCTGAAGGAAATCAATCAGGGCGACGGAAATGCCGAGTTCATGCTGCTCGAATACGCGGAGGGTGCGCGACTCTATGTGCCGCTCACGCGTCTCGATCTGATTCAGAAATACCGGTCGTCGGAAGGCGCCAAGCCGGCTTTGAGTCATCTCGGCACACAGGCGTGGGCTAAGACCAAGGCACGCGTGCGCAAGGCCATGAAAGATATGACCGAAGAGCTGCTCAAGCTCTATGCGCAGCGGAAGATGGCGCAAGGTCATTCGTTTCCGGCCGGAAATGAATTCGTTCGCGAGTTTGAAGATTCTTTTGAGTACAACGAGACCGAAGACCAGGCGCAGGCGATCACGGACGTGATGCGCGACATGGAGTCGTCACTGCCGATGGACCGCTTGCTCTGCGGCGACGTCGGTTATGGCAAGACGGAAGTTGCGATGCGGGCGGCGTTCAAAGCGGTCAGCGACAACAAGCAAGTTGCGGTGCTCGCGCCGACGACCGTTCTCGCGTTCCAGCACTTTGAGACATTCAAGCAGCGTTTTGCGCCGTTCCCGGTGACGATCGAGATGATCAGCCGCTTCCGGAATCCGAAGCAGCAGAAAGAAATTCTGCAAAAAACCGAGGCCGGCAAAATCGACATTTTGATTGGCACGCACCGCATTCTTTCGAAAGATCTGAAGTTTACCGACCTTGGACTGCTCATTGTGGACGAGGAGCAGCGTTTCGGCGTCCGCCACAAGGAGCGCATCAAGCAGATGCGCAAGCAGGTGGACGTGCTTACGATGTCGGCGACGCCAATTCCGCGGACGCTGCATATGTCGCTGGTTGGCTTGCGCGACATGAGCGTGATCGAAACTCCGCCCAAGGATCGGATGGCAATTCAGACGGTGGTTGCCAGTTGGGAAGATAAGTTGATCCAATCGGCAATCGAGCAGGAACTGGAGCGCGGCGGGCAGGTTTATTTCGTCCACAACCGCGTTGAGAGCATCTGGGAGATTGCGGCCAAGCTGCAGGAGCTTGTGCCGAAGGCACGCGTCATCGTCGGGCATGGACAGATGTCGGAAGGTGAGCTGGAGAAAGTTATGCTGAAGTTCATGCATCACGAAGCCGACATTCTGGTGGCGACGACGATCATCGAGAACGGGCTCGACATTCCGTTGTGCAATACGATCCTGATCAATCGCGCCGACCGCCTGGGGCTGTCGGAGCTGTACCAGTTGCGCGGACGCGTGGGCCGGTCGAACAGGCGGGCGTATGCGTACCTGCTGGTGCCGCGTGAGGTTGAGTTGACTCCGATTGCTCGGCGCCGGCTTGCGGCGTTGAAAGAATTCTCCGACCTCGGCGCAGGATTCAAGATTGCCGCGCTTGATCTTGAACTCCGCGGCGCGGGCAATCTTCTTGGGGGCGAACAGAGCGGACACATCGAGGCCATTGGTTTCGAACTGTATACGCAGATGCTGGATCGCGCGATTCGCGAGATGAAAGGTGAGGTTGGCGCAGAGGAGGCGGAGACTCAGCTCAACCTTGGCCTGAACATCCGCATTCCTGCCGAGTATATTCCGGAGGAGAATCAGCGACTGCGGATGTACAAGCGCGTCGCTGGAGTTGAAACCGAGTCGCAGCTCTCGGATGTCGGTGCCGAGTTGCAGGATCGCTATGGGGAGCCGCCTCAGGCAGTTCGCAACCTGCTCGACTATGCTTCGCTGAAGCTGTTGTGCATGCGGGTCGGGGTGAACGCGATCGATCGCAAACGTGATTTTGTGACATTCAAGTTCAGGCAGAATGCTGCCATCGATCCCGAGCAGCTTGCGCACTTTGTTTCGGGTCAACGCGGGGCACAGTTCACACCGGATGGAATGTTGAAATTCGCGCTGAAAGCCAATGCCGCGGACGACGTGCTTCGCTCGCTCAGGACGACGCTCGAACAATTAGCTGCCGAAGAAGCTCCACAGGCCCACTGAGGCAAGGCAGGGTTCCGAACGTTCTATCCATAAAATCGATCCAGTCTATTCAGAATTTCGCGCTTCCCAAAGAAGCCGCGTTCCAGTTAGGATAACGCCACTTGTTTAGCCGGACGACCGTTCGGTCGGGCGGTCGGTGAGCTGCGTGCTGAGTCACGTGCGCGCGCCACAACATCTATATAAGTACCCTGAAATTTGAGCAGTATTCGTCCAGTTTGCTGGACGCGCGTTGCGTTTTCTGAACACTTTGGAGGCACTAAAGGCTGGCGTCATGACAATTCAGGACGAGAGATTCTTCCCCCAAGCGCAGGTTACGAAGCGCGTCGACTTCGCACCCGATCTTTGGATGTTCCGCATCCGGAGCAGCGGCGAGTTCAACTTCGTCCCGGGACAGTTTGCCACGCTCGGCGTGGAACACGAGGGCAAGCGGATCGAGCGGCCTTATTCGATTGCATCGGCGCCCTCTGAGGATGAAGTCGAGTTTTTCTTTGAACTCGTTCCTAACGGCGCATTGACGCCGTTGCTCTACAAGTTGCAGGTCGGCGATCAGCTGCTGATGCGCAAGATTCCCAAGGGCAAATTTACTCTCGACACGCACAACGGGCGGAGGAATCACCTGCTGATTTCGACCGTGACTGGAGTTGCACCGTTTGTGAGCTACGTGCGCACCCTGTCGAAAGATTGGAAGGAAGGGCGTTTTGACGGCAGCCACAATCTTTTCTTGCTTAACGGAGCCAGCCGTCCGTGGGAATTTGGCTACCGAGAAGAACTTGCCGAGTTCGACAAGGAACTACCGTGGTTCAAGTATGTGCCAACTGTAAGCCGGCCCTGGGATCATCAGGATTGGTCTGGAGAGATCGGCCGGGCCGATGACATTCTGCGTAAGTACGCCGATCATTGGGAACTCGATGCTAGCAACACCGTCGCCTATTTGTGCGGACATCCGGAGATGATCGAACACAGCAAAGCGATCTTGAAGCGCCGCGGATTTGTTGAAAAAGGAACGGTGAAAGAAGAGGTGTACTGGATCCCGCCGCACAAGTAAGCAACAGGTGTGGACCTCAGTGGTCGAGTTTCTTCAAGATGATGTTGCCGTTTCCGGCGTGAACTTCCAGAACCGGACCGCCGCCGTTCAGCTTTCCATCCGCAAAGATGGAGGAGCTCAGACCATCGCCCTCGGAAGCGACACGCAGGCCGGGAATTTCCGAGTTGATCGTGTGCCCGGCACCATAATCGACGGTGGCGTGGATCGTCATCGGGAGTTCAGCGGGAAGAAAAACGGTGATATCCCCGGTCGTGGTCTCAAGCAGTGAGTTGTGCCGTCGATGATCGGAAGCTGTGAACTTAGCAACAATGGAGCCCGCTCCAGTGGATGCGTCCGCGGCAGGAACTCCGTCTAGTTCGATATTTCCGGCGCTGGTCTGGGCTTTGACGAAACCCTTGGCCGACCGCAGGCGAAGGTTTCCTCCGTTGGTGCGGATGTCGGCTGGACCTGCTACATCGCCGAGAACCAGATTGCCTCCTCCGCTCTGCGCTTTGAGTGTGCCTCCGCAGAAAGCTACGTGAACGTCGCCCGCGGCGGATTCCAGCACAGCGTTGCGCAATCCGGTGCCGAGAGAAATCGTCCCGCCGCCAGTGAACGCATCGAGGTCGCCCTTGATATAGGCCACAGAGATTTGTCCGCCAGCGGTTCGAAACCTGCCACTGCTCTCCACCGTACCAACATCGATGTCCTGACCGCCGCTCTCGGCGTTGACAACGCCGCTGACATCGTCGATTTGAAGGTGTCCTCCTCCAGTTGAAACATCAACGCGACCGGACACGCCTCGGACGCTCACGTCGCCGCCGGATGTGTCTAACGAGACAGAGTGGACCTGGCGAGGCACTCGCACGACGAGTTCGATCGACTTGGGGCTCAACTGGTCCTTCTGTCGTGTGGCCACCAGCCAGGAAGTGTCGCCTCGCTTATACGTGGCGACTTTGTACAGCGAGACATCCGGTTGTGTGCGGTTAAGAGTTTTTGAGGGAACGGATAGAACTTGGTACGAGATGCGATTGCCGGAATATCCTTCCAGACGTAGTGATCCGCCGTCGATCTTGACATGCAGAGCTGATGCGCCGGGCACTTCACCCTTGAGGTAGTCCAGCTTTCGATCGTCTCGGCCCGGCTGCTGGGCAAACGCAATCAGACGAGGAAAGCAGAAGAGAGCGGCGAGTGACGTGAGTTTTACGGACATAAGCGGAACGAACCTCACCTAATTCGTGATTGTGCATTGGTGCCGATGCTGCACTGCGCTGGGGGGCTGCACCTGTGCTATAGACGCGGGAAACGTCGCATGGTTAACGCGAGGAATTGGAAATGATGGCGCCTAGCTTACGACTGAGCTGCGCCGCTCGAGTAGCAGGACATCTCTCCAGACGCCTTTTTGCGTTCCAATTTTCTGGCGGACTCCGACCTCGCGGAATCCGCAGGATTTGTGGAGAGTAATGCTGGAGGTGTTTTCCGGGAAGATGCCCGCCTGGAGGGTCCAGATGCCTGCAGCTTCGGATTCGCGAATCAGTGCTTGCATGAGTGCTGTTCCGACGCCGCGTCCTCGTGCGGACGAGCCCACGTAGACTGAGACCTCAGCTACACCGCGGTAAACGTGACGACTAGAGACTGGAGTGAGCGCGGCCCAACCGAGCGCGTTGTGATGGTTGCTAGTTTCGACCGCAACCAGTCTGCAGTCTTTGCGATGGATGCTGTCCCACTTTTCCCAATCGGATAGGTCTGTTTCGAAGGTGGCGTTTCCGGTGGCGATGCCTTGGCCGTAGATTTCGCGTACCGCAGGCCAATGCTCAGGAAGCATGGGAAGGATGGAATATTCCATTGCGACAGACGTCAACTTTCGGCGGGTGCGAAGAAGACGAGCACAGCTAGTTCTTCGGTTATGTCATGGAACTTGTGTTCGACCTCGGCGGCGACAAACAATACTCTGCCGGTGGAAATTTCTGTGTCTTCATCTCCAGCCTGGAAATGTGCTCGACCACGGATTACGTAGTACATTTCATCTTCATGATGCGGACGTTGTGGATCGGTTCCTCCAGCCGGGAGAACGTACAGGCCGGCGCTCAGAGTGGGCACGCGCAAGAATTCCCGGTATCGCTTTCCGCTTTGCGAGCGGGCCTGGTCAATGTCGTTGATCTGGCCGAACCAGGTTTTGGCGAACGAGTTCAAGCCAGGATTCCTCCGAAGACCAGGTCGGTAAACTGGGGCACGAGATTGTGCGCCTGCAGGTTTCCTTCCGGTTTGTACCACTGGTAGATCCAGTTGATCATGCCAAGGAGGGCGAATGCCGCGGCACGCGGGCTGACGGCACCCTTGCCCTGCTTTGCCCTCTGGACCTCCGCCATCAGGTTTTCTACGAAGTGGATGTATTCCTTTTTGCGCGTGTTGATGCGTTTGCGCAGCGTTGGAGGCAGCGGATGGTTCTCGTGGAGCATGACGGTGATCTCGCGGTCGCGAGGACTGAGGACCACTTCGATGTGTAAACGGATCAGGGCTCGGAGGCGCTCCACTGGATCGACAATGCCGCGCACGGGTGAGAGCACGCGCTCCTCGGTGATTTCCATCGCGTGGTTCATGATCTCGAAGAGGATTTCGTCTTTGCTTTGGAAGTGATGGTAGAGGCCGCCCTTGCTGAGTTTGAGAGCGGCAGCCACGTCGTTCATCGAGGTGGCGTCGTATCCGCGCTGCTGGAAGAGGCGAGCGGCGGTCCGAAGGATTTCTTGACGGGAATCGACCAGAGTCTCGCGAGGCATCGCGTGTCATGGTAATTGTTGCGCGGCGGATTGCCAATGCGGGCCGGTCGAGGAGCTATTCGCTTTCTGCGGTCAAAAAAGCTTTTACCGCTGAGTTCGCTGAGAAAGGCCGCAGAGATCGCTGAGGGAATGCAGACGTCACGTGCCGGAATGCTGCTCATCTACGAGGTAGATCTCTGGGATGAAATTCTGCTCCTCGAACGGTGGACGGAGGTATTTGGTCCTATCCAACGGGGGCAGTTTGAGCGGCTCTGGCGTGAGGTCCTGATAGGGGATGAGGGAGAGCAGGTGGCGAATGACGTTGAGGCGGGCGCACCTCTTGTTCTCGGCATTGACGACGTGCCAGGGTGCTTGCTTGATGTCGGTTACGGCGAACATTTCGTCTTTGGCCCGGGAGTATTCCGCCCATCGTCCGCGGGATTCCAAGTCCATCGGGCTGAGCTTCCAGCGTTTTGTAGCGTCCTTCATGCGGTCCTGAAAGCGGCGCTCTTGCTCTTCGTGGCTGACTGAGAACCAATATTTGATCAGGGTGATGCCCGCGCGTACGAGCATGCGCTCGAACTCGGGGCACCTGTGCAGGAACTCCATGTATTCGGCTTCGGTACAGAAGCCCATGACGCGCTCGACGCCGGCGCGGTTGTACCAGCTGCGATCGAACAGAACCAGTTCGCCGGCTGCAGGCAAGTGCGCGACGTAGCGCTGGAAATACCATTGTGTCTTCTCGCGCTCTGTGGGCGTGCCCAGAGCAACGATGCGGCAAACGCGGGGATTGAGGCTCTCGGTGATCCTTCGGATGGCTCCTCCCTTGCCTGCGGCGTCACGGCCCTCGAACAGGACGACTACTTTCAGGCCGCGCTGGCGGATCCACTCCTGCAACTTTACGAGCTCGATCTGGAGACGCCGCAGTTCTTTTTCGTAGTCGCAATCCTTCCCTAATATCCTTGTTTTCAAAGGCTTATCACGATCACCATTTCCGTTCGAGCTGGACCTCTGGCGGACGCTGACTTGTTGTGCCTCGAGATTGGTCTGCACCGAGCCTCCTAGAGGTTATTTCGGAAGGCCGTGCAAAATCTTGAGCAGTTAGTCGAGGTCGCTTCTTATTCTTAGTTACCTAGAAACATCTCCACCACAGGGGCACAGAGGATCCACGGGGTCTTTTGGAGTTTGGTGCGCTTTAAAAACGAGCCTTGACAAGCAGTCCGACGGACGGCTAGCATAATTGGACATTACCGACCGACCGGTCGGTCTGCGATGATGGGCCAGCTTTTACTACGGGTTCGTCAAACAACCCTGGTTTCGCTATTTGTAGTAGGGGCAACTTGAGAGGAGCACGATGGCAGTAACGATCTTTTACGAACGTGATGCAAATCCCGAAGCGCTGAAGGGCAAAACCATCGCCATCATCGGCTACGGCAGCCAGGGACACGCCCAGGCGCAGAATCTTCGCGACAGCGGACATAAAGTTATCGTCGGCCTTGACCCCACGCGCAAGAGCGCACAGCAGGCTCGCGCCGACGGCATGGTCGTGGTCGCGCCGGATGAGGCTGCCAAGCGGGCGGACTGGATCCACATCCTCACTCCTGATGAGACACAAGGCGAGCTTTATGAGCAGTCCATCAAGCCCTATTTGCACCCCGGAAAAGTTCTTGGCGTTTCGCACGGCTTCAGCATTCATTTCAAAACGATAGTTCCGCCTAACGACGTCGATGTAGTAATGATCGCTCCCAAGAGTCCCGGACACCTCGTTCGCCGTGTGTACACCGAAGGACGCGGAGTTCCATCTCTGATTGCCATCCAGCAAGATGCCAGTGGCCGTGCACACGAACTGGCCCTGGCGTATGCGCACGGTATCGGTTCAACCCGCGCCGGCGTTTTGCAGACTTCATTCCGCGAAGAAACTGAGAGCGACCTGTTCGGCGAGCAGGCAGTGCTCTGCGGCGGCCTCACGTCGCTCATCAAGAAGGGATTCGAGACTCTCGTTGAGGCTGGGTATGCCCCTGAAATCGCATATTTCGAATGCCTGCATGAAGTGAAGCTCATCGTCGACCTGATCTATGAAGGTGGCCTCGGTCGCATGCGGTACTCGATTTCAAACACTGCCGAGTACGGCGATCTGACTCGCGGCGAGCAAGTGGTTGGCGACGCAACGCGGCAGGCGATGAAGAAAACGCTGGCGGACATTCGGTCGGGCAAGTTTGCGCAGGAGTGGATCGCCGAGAACAAAGCCGGCTGTCCGAACTTCAACAAGATGCGCGAGGCAGAGAAGCAGCATCCGATCGAAATCGTGGGCGCGCAACTGCGCAGCATGATGAGCTGGCTACCTAAAGAAGGTAAGAAGGCCGCTCCAGCTGCCGAACAGCCGAAACAGGTGGTGAATGCTTAAGGGAGCCGACATCGTATTGCAGTGCCTGCGGGCGGAAGGCGTGGACCTCGTCTTCGGCTATCCGGGCGGCGCGATCATGCCGTTGTATGACGCGCTCGATGGCAGTGGCGTGCGGCACGTTCTCACGCGGCATGAGCAGGGCGCGGTATTCGCGGCAGAAGGCTATGCGCGCGTCACGGGAAAAGTTGGAGTGGCGATGGCGACCAGCGGCCCCGGTGCGACGAATCTTGTCACGGGCATCGCCGACGCGAAGATGGACTCGGTTCCACTGGTTTGCATTACCGGGCAGGTTCGCAGCGCTCTGATTGGTACCGATGCGTTCCAGGAAACGGACGTTTTCGGCGTGACGCTCTCACTGACAAAATGGAGCCGGCTCGTACGCAACATTGATGAAATTCCAGAAGTCATCGCGGAAGGATTTCATTGGGCTCGAAGTGGGCGGCCGGGTCCGGTGGTGATCGACATCCCCACCGACATGCTGAAGGCGAAAAAAGAATTTTCAGGTCCGGTGAAGTTTACGCCGCATGCGCGTCCTGCGGACGCCAAGGCTGAGGGCGGATTCACGGACACGGTTGTCGCTTTGCTTCAGCAGTCGTTAAAGCCGGTGGCGCTCGTGGGCGCCGGCGCCAAATTATCTGGCGCGATTCCGGAACTTCGTCGCCTGCTCGACACGCTGAACGTACCGACGTTCGCCACGGTTCATGGACTCGGCGCAGTTGTGCCGGAGGCTTCTTACTACCTGGGAATGGTTGGCATGCACGGCACGCGCGCGGCAAACATGGCGCTGCATGAGACCGATCTCCTGTTGGTCTTCGGAGCTCGTCTCGATGACCGTGTTACCGGCGATCCCTCGCGATTCGCTCCGCATGCAAAGATCGTGCACTTCGAAATCGATCCGGCGCAGCTTGATCGCGTTCGGCCGTGCGAAATTCCGGTGATCGGAGATCTCGCCGAAACGATTCCGGCATTCGAGAGCGAGCTGAAGCGCCATAAGGTTCCTGACTTCGGCGGGTGGCGTTCGGTCGCTTGTGGGGCCGATCGCGCGGAGCTCGATCCTCGGGGCCTGGCACAGCCAACAATTCGTTTCCTCGACGAGCTCTTCAGCCGGCTGCCAGAAGACAGCGTGATTCTTGCCGATGTCGGTCAGCACCAGATGTGGGCGGCACAGCGTTTTAACTCGGGCTCGCCACGTGGATTCATCACTTCCGGGGGGCTCGGCGCGATGGGCTTCGCCCTTCCAGCTGCAGTGGGCGTGCAACTCGCCAAGCCTGACACGTGCGTGCTGTGTGTTTCGGGTGATGGCGGATTTCAGATGAACATCCAGGAACTGGCTACCGTGCATCGTCTCGGTCTGCCCGTGAAGATGGTCATCATCGACAACAAATATCTCGGCATGGTGCGGCAGTGGCAGCAGCTTTTCTATGAACGCAATTATGCCGAAACCGATCTGAGCGACAATCCCGATTTTGTGGACATCGCGAAGGCGTACAAGATTCACAGCTTCCGCATGAAGGAAGACGTCATGCGTGAGTTTCCGGTCTCGCAGGAAACGGGCGATCAGATCGATCGCTTCTTGCGCTCGCCCGATCCGGAGCTGCTGGTGTTTGATTGCGCGCCCGAGGCCAATGTTTTCCCGATGGTTCCGGCCGGCGCGGCTTTGTCAGAAATGTTGCTCGAGGAAGAACCGACACAGTAATTGGGGGAGACGACTACATGCAGAGCTTTCACATCCGCTATCGCAATACACAGGGAACATTGATGCGCATCCTGAATGCCGCTTCGCGCCGCGGTCTCGACATGCCCTTTGTGCAGGCAGAGCAAGGCGAAAGCGAGCATCAAGTGACGCTGATCCTCGATGTGAATGCCAAGCAAGTGGGCCAGCTCTATCGCGAGTGGTACGCTATTGCTGACGTGATTCATGTCGGGGCCGGATCGGTTCACTCGGATGCATGGACCGACCATCATCCGCCGTCAGGTGTGACGATTGAGCAACAGCGCGCTGCGGCGCGTGCATAATTCGACTCCCGGTTTGGGCAAGCATGACGAACCCTGGGCAGCGTCATGCACTTTGGGGAACCTGCAGCGAGCAGGTTCCCCGTTTTTGTTGAGCTCAACCACCAAGGACACTATGGTTCACTAAGGAATTCCTAAACCTTAAGTCCTTCGTGTACCTTGGTGTCCTTCGTGGTTTATGCTTTTTATTCTTCATTAATCTATTTCGGCGGTTCTAATCACTATGGATCTCAAACACATCAGTCGTGCAATTACGGAAGGGCGCTCGCGTGCGGGCGCTCGGTCGATGTTCAAGGCGGTGGGCTTTACCGATGCGGATCTCAGTCGTCCGCTGATCGGCGTTGCTAACACCTGGATCGAAACCATGCCGTGCAACTTCCACTTGCGGCGTTTGGCGGACAAGGTGAAGGCGGGAATTCGTGAGGCCGGCGGGACGCCGATGGAGTTCAATACCATCGCGATTTCCGACGGGGAGACGATGGGCGTTGAAGGCATGCGCGCCTCGCTCGTCAGCCGCGAGGTGATCGCCGACTCGATCGAACTCGTGTGCCGCGGACAGATGTTTGATGCGGTCGTGTGCGTGGTCGGATGTGACAAGACCATTCCCGCTGCAGCGATGGCGCTGGCTCGCATGAACCTTCCTGGTGTAGTGCTTTATGGTGGAACGATCGCCGCCGGGAGCTATCGCGGGAAAGATGTGACGATTCAGGATGTTTACGAAGCCATCGGCGCAAATCTCGCCGGAAAGATGAGTGATTCGGAGTTGAAAGAGCTGGAAGACGTAGCGTGTCCCGGCGCGGGAGCGTGCGGTGGTCAGTATACCGCCAACACGATGTCGACCGTGATGGAGATGATTGGTCTCTCGCCGATGGGGTTCAACAGCGTGCCGGCGATGGATCCTCAGAAAGACCAGGTGTCGTTTGAATGCGGCAAGGTCGTGATGAATGTCCTGAAACAAGGGCTGAAGCCGCGAGATATTCTGACGCGGGAGGCTTTTGAGAATGCGATCGCGTCGGTGGCGGCGAGCGGCGGGTCCACGAATGCTGTGCTGCATCTGCTTGCGATCGCGCGTGAAGCGGGAGTTCCTCTTGAGATTGATGACTTCCAGACGGTTAGCGAGCGCACGCCTTTTCTCACGGACCTTAAGCCCTCCGGTCGATTTGTTGCCGCCGATATGCACCGCGCCGGGGGGATTCGTCTGCTGGCAAAGCGGCTGGCGGAAGGGAAGTATTTGCACGGGTCGGCAAAAACTGTAACGGGACAGACGATCGCGGACGAGGCAAAGAGCGCGGCCGAGACTCCAGGCCAGGAAGTGATCGCGCCGCTTAGCAAGCCGCTGAAAGCCACTGGCGGACTCGTGATTCTCAAGGGCAATCTCGCGCCCGAAGGATGCGTTGCGAAGATCAGCGGCCACGAGCGGTTGCAGCATCGTGGGCCGGCACGCGTTTTTGACTCCGAAGAAGACGCGATGGCCGCCGTCACCGCGAAGAAGATCAAAGCTGGAGATGTTGTCGTGATCCGGAATGAGGGGCCGAAGGGCGGTCCCGGGATGCGTGAGATGCTCGGTGTGACGGCAGCGCTTGTCGGCGAAGGCTTGGGCGAATCCGTTGCGCTGCTTACCGATGGCCGGTTCAGCGGCGCGACACGTGGGTTGATGGCGGGACACGTGGCTCCGGAAGCCGCGCGTGGCGGGCCCATCACCGGTGTACACGATGGCGACATGATCAACTTTGATGTGAAGAAGCGCGTGCTTGAAGTGGAGATCAGCGACGACGTGCTGCGGCAGCGGATGGCGGATTGGAAGGCGCCGAAGCCGCGCTACTCGAGTGGTGTGTTTGCGAAGTATGCAGCGCTGGTTACGTCGGCGTCACAGGGCGCAATTACCAAGCCGAGCTAGTACTGCGGCCGCATGAGCACTGCAGGCAGAGTTGCATGGGTCCTCCGGCGCCAAAAAACGGCGCCATCAGGATGACAGGCGTAATGGGATACAGCAACTCCTAAATCGATCTAGGTAGTTCCGGTGATTTTCTTCAGGGCCTTCTCCAGATCGTCGGGCTTGAATCCGAATGGGCCGGGCTTGCTCTTGTAGGCGACCCGGTTGTTTTGATCAATCAAATAGATTCGATCTGGCCAACCCGTGTAGGCGCTCTCCGCCTTGTTGTCGAATCCGTCGATCACTGCGGGGAACTTAATTCCCAACTTACGTACGCAGCTGCCCGCAACCTCGGTGCGCTGATCGAAATCCTTCGGGCTCGCGAAAACAACTTTGTCTTTGAGATTGCTCTGGGTCTGCCAGACATCGCTGGGATGCGCCTCGACGATATAGACAATCAGGAACGCGACCTTCTGGTTGTACTGGTCATAGAGCTTGTTGAGGGCGGGAACCTCCCGCCGGAAGGGCGGTCAGGTGTAGCTGCCGAAGACGAGGACGACTGGTTGCTGCGCGGTCAGTGAAGAGAGTTGCACGTTTGCGGACTTGTCGAGCTTGACGAGCGAGAAGTCGGGCGCGGGATCGCCGGTCTGAAGGTGGCCGGCGCGGGCGTGCATCCACATGGTCTCGAACGGAGCCACGAGGAATACCGCATCGGGCATGTGCTTCATAACACGGCCGAACGTTTCCGGCGGCTGATGCATCGCCCACCAGATCAGGCCGACGAACGAAACGTAGAGGATCACCAGTACAACAGCCGCGCTAGTGAGAAGCGTTCGCATAGATATGGGTGGGAATCATACCCGAAATCGCGTCCGTAGGGCGCTAGTGCAAAGGGACTATCAGCGGCAAAGCAGGGTTGCGAGGCTGTGTTAGATTAATCGTCTATTTCTGGGGTCGTCCCGGCCAGATTGGGCGAAAACAATATTTTGCACAAATGGATCGTAGTTTCTCCTGAGCGACCAACAGGTCGTGCGTGCGGGTGCGTTTGGTTTGCGCTCGTATGCGTCGCGTTGGTCCTTAGCGGCGCAGCGCAGAATCCGGCACCGGTCAGTGAGCCTCCCAAGCAGGACTATCTCGTTTATGTGGTATGTGAGTCGGCCGACAAGATCGTCCTGTTGCGCTTCGGGCCGAAGGGCTTGCAGATCGAGAATCAGACGCGCACCGGCCTGATGCCGATGGACATCAATGGTCCGCACGGCATCGCGGTATCACCCGACAGGCAGTTTTTTTATGTTTCCGAGGGACACGGACGTCCGGAAGGATCGGTGTGGAAATACCGGACCGGCAGCGACAGCGTAGTGAAATATACGGGCCTTGGGCTGTTTCCCGCGACGACGGACATCACACCTGACGGAAACTTTATCTACGTCGCCAACGCGAATTTTCATGGCGATATGGTTCCATCCTCGATCTCGGTGGTCGCTACCGACCAGATGATCGAGGTCAAGCGCATTACGACCTGCACCATGCCGCATGGATCGCGGCTTAACCATGCCGGGACCAAGCACTACTCGGCTTGCATGATGGACGACATGCTGGTTGAGATCGACACTAGCAAGTTCGCGGTTTCGCGGTATTTCATGCTTGCTCCGGGAAAAGAGATGGGTATGGCGGGAGCGCCTTACCCGAGTTCTAGCGGCGATCAGAAGATGCACAACATGGCTGATCACAAGCCGGTTTGTACGCCGACCTGGGCGCAGCCTTCGAACGATGGTGGGACCGTCTACGTTGCGTGTAATCAGTCGAACGACATTGTCGCCGTGAGCACGGCGGACTGGCAGCTGGCACGCCGCTTTCCTGCCGGGAACGGCGTTTACAATCTCGCGATGACCAAGGACGGGCGGCTCATCGCAACCAACAAGCGTGGGCAGTCGGTGTCGATCTTCGATCCGGTCAGCGGTAAAGAGCTGGCGAGGATTCCGACCAAAAGGAAGGTCGTGCACGGTGCAGTTGTTACGCCGGACGATCGGTATGCGTTTATCAGCGTCGAAGGCGTCGGGAGCGAACCGGGGACTGTCGAGGTAATCGATCTTGCCACGCTGAAGACTGTCGCCACCATTGATGTTGGCCCGCAAGCGGCCGGGCTTGATTTCTGGAAGACAGAGCCTAGCAAGCAGTAGGAGCAAAGGCTTCACCGCAGAGGACGCGGAGGACACAGAGGATTTTTATCTGGAGGGCGCATGTTTAGACAGGGCGCATTCGTTTTGGCAGTCGCAGTAACGACGTTCACGGTCCCAGCAGCGTGGTCGCAAGACGCTCCTGCAAAGCAGGACACGCCGAGCACTTCGGTAGCGCCAGCGGTCGTCGAGATTACGCCTAAGACTCTCGATGCGCATGTTGGGGAGAAGGTTAAGTTCAGCGCTGCGGCGAAAGACGCCGCGGGCAATCCAATCGATGCGAAAGTTTCTGTATGGTTTGCGGCTCCATTCGATCTCGCGGGCGCTGACGAGTCTGGTGAAGTGACATTTCACGCGCCGGGCATCGTCACTGTGGGTGCGGTGATCGCCGGAAAGGCCGGATACGCGAAGGTCAACGTCGGTACATCGAAGATTACGACGATTGAGATCGAGCCGCCGAAGACCATCGTCGCAGGCAGCGCAGAGAGGCTGACGGCAATCGCACGCACTGAGAACGGGAATCCGCGCTCCGACGCGAAGGTCACGTGGAGTTCCGACAAGCCCGCTGTTGCGACCGTGGATGCGGCTGGCTTGGTTACCGGTGTCGCTCCGGGCAGCGCAACCATTAAAGCTACATCGGACGATGCTAGCGCAAAGGTGAGAGTACAGGTCGTGCGCGACACAGTTCGCCGCCTCAACGTGAAGCCCGCAACGACTGAAGTGCGGACTGGGGATGTTGTTCACTTCGCCGCGTCGAGCGATTCAGGCAAGGCTTCTTCGGTGCGGTGGTCTGTCAGCGGAAATGGCGCAGCGATTTATGACGATGGAGCATTCGTCGCCGAGAAAGCTGGCACGTACGTGATTACGGCGAGCAGCGGACAGCACGGCGCTTCGGCGTCGGTGGTCGTTCGGCCGCGCAATGTGGAGCGCGAGGTGGAAGTCGTGTCACACGTTCCGATGCCGGATTTGCAGATGTCTGAGGAATGGATTATCGGGCATCACGCGTATCTTTCGACTATTGCGGACAAGGTTTTCGTGTACGACATTGCTGACCCCGCAAGTCCGAAGTTGCTCGATACGCTCAAGGTCGACGCACGAATTATCAACGACATCAGCACGACGCCTGATGAGAAGATCGGTGTCTTCACCCGAGAAGGAGCGTCGAACCGCAAGAACGGAATCGTCTTCCTGGATACCAGCGATCCTTCGCACCTCAAGGTTCTCTCCGAGTACACGGCGACGGTTACGGGAGGCGTGCATAGCGCTTATGTCGACGGCCATGATGTCTACCTGACCGACGATGCCACCGGGTCGATGCGAGTCATCGACTTCCAGGATGTGAAGCATCCGAAGGAAGTCGCACGGTATCAGGTCGAGAACCCGACTGTGGTCACGCTGAATACGGAGATGGGATCGATGTCGAGCGGCCGCTATCTGCATGATCTACAAGTGAAAGACGGAATCGCTTATCTTGCATACTGGCGCGACGGGCTTGTGATTCTCGATGTGGGGAACGGAGTCGCAGGAGGCAGCCCGGAGAATCCGAAACTCATTAGCCAATACCGCTTCAATCATTACGAACTTTATGGCGACGGATGGCTGGCTGGAACGCATAGCGTCTTCCGGTACAAGAATTATTTGTTCGTCGGCGATGAAGTCTTCCCTGCGATTTTCAATATCGACGATCGCGACCGAATTCCGGTACGCGCGATTTGCCATGTGATGGATGTTTCGGATCTCAAGCATCCGAAGGAAGTCGCGCAGTATGAAGCGCCGGAAGGTGGGTCACACAATTTTTGGGCGGCGAACGACATGTTGTATGAGGGCTACTACAGCGGTGGAGCACGCGTGCTCGATATTTCCGGCGAGTTGCGGGGCGATCTTTACCGGCAGGGGCGCGAGATCGCACGTTTCTGGACTGGGGACTCGAAAGGTTTTCGCCCGAATCTGCCGTTCACGTGGGGTGGTCAGCCTTGCTCAGTGACCTGCGACACTCCGGAGCTGAATGCTTTGATGTACTTCAATGATATTCACTCGGGGTTGTGGATCACGAAGCTTGGCGCGCCGAAGTTCCAGGGATCGACGACGGCTCCTCCAGTTAGGAAGAGCGAGCAGACGATTCACTAGATCGATTTATGAATTGCTGTATACCATTTTGTCATCCTGATGGCGCCGTTCTTTGGCGCCGGAGGACCTATGCAACTCTGCCTGCAGTGCTCATGAGGCCGGAGCCTGCATAGGTCCTCCGGCCTGCAAAAAGCGCAGGCCATCAGGATGACACCGCGGTAGGGTTCAGCACACGGCCCACAGAGGAGGGCAGCTTATTTTGCAGCTTGTCTCTGCCACTCGTACGCAAGATAGATCATCTGTCCGATGTGGTGCTGCATGTGCGCGGCGCAGTGCGCAACAATGTCGAGACGATTGCTGCAGTTTGTGCGGACCGCCTCGTAATCAGCAGACCAATTCTCCGGAGATTGCTTGCCGACGGTCGCGATCACCATCGTGACCGCATCGTGCAAACCTTGAAGGGCCTCTTCCTTTGAGGGAGGATTCGAATCGGTAAATTCACGCTCACGGTCGCGAATGTATCCGGTATTCGCGATCTGCGCACCGATGTAGTAGTTCAGATTGCCGGTCAGGTGGAGGACCAAGTGGCCGAAGCTGTTTCCGTAAGGATAGGGTTTGGTCCAAAACTGTTGTTCGCTGAGCGGCGTAGCAAGTTCGCGGATGCGTTCGAGGTTCGACAAATAGCGGCCGGCTAGAGCGACCGCCAGCGTTTCTTGAAGTTCGGGCACGTTCTCCCCTTTTTGCGAGCGCATGCGACCACGCTTTCCTAAACTACAGTCGCAGTCTCCTGTTTCAACTTCTCGGCTTGATAGTGCGTGACTAGCGCTTCGATCAGCGGCTGGATTTTCCCGTCCATCACCGCATCGAGCTGGTGGATCGTGAAGCCAATCCGGTGGTCGGTGAGCCGGTTCTGCGGGAAATTATAGGTGCGGATTTTTTCGCTTCGATCGCCGGATTTCACCATCGCTTTGCGCTCTTTTGACAACGCTTCTTGTTGCTTCTCCATTTCAATTTCGTAGAGACGTGCGCGCAGCACACGCATTCCCTTTTCGCGGTTCTTGATCTGCGACTTCTCGTCCTGGCAGCTCACTACAGTATTCGTCGGAATGTGCGTGATGCGAACGGCCGAATACGTTGTATTGACCGATTGGCCGCCGGGACCGGACGAGCAGAACGTGTCGATCCGTAGATCTTTTGCTTCGATCTTGATATCCACGTCTTCCGCTTCCGGCAATACTGCCACCGTAACCGCCGAGGTATGCACTCGGCCTTGTTGTTCAGTGGCGGGAACTCTTTGTACGCGATGAACACCGCTTTCATACTTGAGCTGCGAGTACACACGGTTGCCTTCAATGATTGCGATGACTTCCTTCAGGCCGCCAACAGAGGATTCAGAAGTAGAAAGCACTTCGACCTTCCAGCGCTGCGTCTCGGCATAACGCGTGTACATGCGGAAGATCTCAGCTGCAAAAAGCGTTGCTTCGTCGCCGCCAGTTCCGGCCCGGATTTCGAGAATCACGTTCTTCTCGTCATTGGGATCCTTAGGCAACAGCAGGACCTTGAGTTCCTCTTCGACCGCCCCGACCCTGCCTTCGAGTCGATCCAGTTCCTCCTGGGCATAGGCGCGCATGTCTGGATCCTTTTCGTCGGCCAGAACGGCTTTGCTTTCGGCAATTCCCTTGGTCAGGTCTTTGTATTCGCGATATTTTTCGACGATGGGAGAGATTTCGCTATGCGCTTTGGCGGTCTTCTGGTATCTCGCCGAATCGTTCACGATGTCCGGCGACGCGAGAGCCTGGGTAAGCTCTTCGTAACGCGCTTCGATTTGGTCCAGTCTTTCAAACATGTAAGTCGGCTCCGTCAGACGCACTCAGGTGCGTTTCGGTTTGGCCGCAAACCGCATGCAGCGGTGGAACGCTCAAAGCATTCCTACGGCATTGTAGTGTGATCGGGAGAGCGGGAGGAAGTGTTCGCGGCGGGGCCGCTAGGCAATCACCAGTTCGCCACCGCGCTCTTTCTCGAGCGACATGGCCTGGTCGAGAGCAACAATCGCGCATTGGGCCTGATCGTCGGAAGGAGGCTTGGTGGTAATTCGCTGCAACCAAAGACCTGGCGCCGTCATGAGGGCAAACAGAGATCCGCGATGCTTGGCCGCAAATCGGATGATTTCGTAAGAAATCCCGGCAATGATGGGCAGCAGAGCGATGCGTGACGCAAAGCGCGCCCAGAATGTCGTGAACGGGATCAGCATGTAAAAACCGATGGAGATCAGCATCACCGTCATCAGAAAGCTGGTTCCGCAGCGTGGGTGGAAGGTTGGATACTTTTGGACTTCTTCGGTATTCAGCGGGTCGCCATTCTCGAAAGCAAAGACGGTTTTGTGCTCGGCCCCGTGATACTCATACACACGCCGGATGTCCTTCCAAAGCGACACACCCCAGATGAAAAGTAAGAACAACAGCAGGCGGATGGCGCCGTCAACCAGGTTAAAAATAATCTGTCCGCCGAGCGCTGGATCAATCTTCTTCAGCTCAGTCGCTGCCAGTAGCGGGATGTATTTGTACATGAAAATAAAGAAAGCGATCGAAATGATGACGTTCACAGCGGCGAGCCAGCCGCTGAGAGATGCTGCTTTTTCTCGCTTCTCTACTTTGGAGGCAGCCGCAACGGCCTCCGTTTTAGTCTGATCTGGTGTTCCGGCCTTCTGGCCGTCCTGCATGATGTCTTCGATCGCCACGTTTGCCGAGAAACGCAACGCTCGGTAGCCAAGGTTCATCGCGTAGCCGAGAGTCATCACGCCACGCACGATCGGCCAGCCCATCCACTTGTGCTTTTCCGACGGCCTTTCGAGGGGTTCGCTCATCGTGACCACCTCGCCGGAAGGCTTGCGGCACGCGATCGCCCATGCATGCGGGGAGCGCATCATCACACCCTCGAGCACGGCTTGGCCGCCAACGAGGGTCTCCTCACCACTCTCAAGAGCGGGCAGTAGTTGCACGGCGGCAAGGAATCGGAAGTAATTCTTAATTGAACGCACGATGATTAGATGCTCCGGAAGGGAGCCAGACGCACACCTTAGGGTATCACAATGCGGCATAAGTTAGGATGATGAAGGGTCGGGGTAAGTCGAAGATACTGCGGCTTTTATTGCTGCCGCAGAAACCTGCGCAGTCAGTGCATCCAAACGAACGATCATGCGGCAATTCGCCACCACCTGTGAAGCAATCGCGGCTACTACGAAGAAACTTGTGAAGACAGCGATCGTGGCCGAGTATCTGACATCGGTCAAAACGGAGGAGGCCGCGGTCGCATGCGTCTTTTTGTCCGGAAGGCCTTTTCCCGCCTGGGAAGAGTTGACGCTCCAAGTTGGCGGGCGCTCTCTGTGGCAGATCGTCGGAGAATTGGCGAATAAAGAAGAAAACGAACTTTCCGCAGCGTATCGCCAACACGGCGATTTGGGTGCCGCAGCAGCGACAATCCTTCCCAATCGGAGCGGTGACAAGATCACGCTTCTGGGCGTGGAAGCTGCGTTCCGCTCGATCGCCTTAGCCAAGGGACCATCCGCTAAAGCGGCGATCGTACGGGATCTGCTCTCGCGCTCCACGCCGCTCGAAGCTAAGTACGTCATCAAGATCATCACCGGGGATCTGCGGATCGGGCTGAAAGAGAGCTTGGTCGAGGAAGCAATCGCGAAAGCATATGGGAGCCCGGTCGCGGACGTTCAGCGCGCGAACATGCTGCTGGGTGACATCGGCGAGACCCTGGTTCTCGCCACAGCAGGCCGACCGAATGATGCACGGATGCGGCTCTTTCATCCGATTGGATTCATGCTGGCTAGTCCGATTGAGAGTCCGGAGGAAGGTTTGAGTTACTTCTCGGACGCGGCGGTAGAGGACAAATACGACGGCATTCGTGCGCAGGTGCATGTCTCGTCTGGAGAGGTGCACATCTTTTCGCGGACGCGAGATGAGATCACAGCGTCGTTCCCCGAATTGCCGCCGGCTTTGGCGGGACTTCCGAAAGACGCAATACTCGACGGCGAAATCGTCGCCTGGGAGTACCCCGCATCCCTTCCCGACGCGGCAGTTGTGGTGGATGAACCGGTTTCGGACGAAAGCGAGGTAAGAGCTCAGAATCTTGGCCGCGCGCGGCCGTTCAGCATTCTGCAGCAAAGATTGGGAAGAAAGAAAGTCAGCGACAAGATGCTGCACGAGAGCCCAGTTGCCTTTCTTGCCTTTGACCTCCTCTACGCTGATGGGGAACTGCTCATCGATCGGCCGCTTCGTGAACGGGCCCGCCTCCTGGATGCACTACTCGCCACGGAGCGGTTGGTTTCCGTTCCGAGTAGTACTGGAGTCGGATACAGGCAGGCAAAACTGATATTCGCGGAGGATGAGGCGATCTCCTCGGCCGCGGTCATTCGTGCGCCTGTTTTTCACGCGTCGACACCAGAGGAATTGGATCGCCTCTTCGTCGCCGCGCGCAGCCGCGGGAACGAAGGCCTGATGATCAAAGACCTCAATTCCTCCTATTCGCCGGGCAAACGCGGCAAAGCTTGGCTGAAGATGAAACGAGAGTTGGCTACGCTGGACGTTGTTGTGACTGCGGTGGAATACGGCCATGGTAAGCGCATCGGAGTGCTCAGTGATTACACCTTCGCGGTGTGGGATGGAGACAAACTCGTCAATATCGGCAAGGCATATTCTGGGCTTACCGATGCCGAGATCAATGAAATGACGGCCTGGTTTCTCGAGCACACGATCGAAGATCAGGGATTCCGGCGGGTGGTCGAGCCGAAGATTGTTTTGGAAGTCGCGTTCAACAACATGATGCGATCCGATCGGCATGAGAGCGGGTATGCCCTCCGCTTTCCGAGAATTGTCCGGCTACGCAGCGACAAATTGGAGGGAGACGCCGACACGATCGAGCGAGTACGGGAAATCTTCGATCAACAATCGTGAAGGGAGTTTAACCTTCTAGTGGCTGTGATGGTGATGATGTTCTTCGCCATCTTCGATGACCGGGATCACGCATCCGTGGGCGGTCTCGCAGAGCGCATGCTCGAACTGGATTGTCGTGTGATCGATTCGAAAATCATGCAACAGCCGTTCTTTCACGTCGCGCAGGATGCGTTCGCTCACGGATGGCGGAATATCAGCAATTGAGATGTGACAGGAGAGCGCATGCGTCTCGCTGCCGATGCTCCAGACATGAAGATCGTGCACGTCGTTCACACCCTCAACCGTCCGGATTACCCCTTCGATCTTCTCCAGTTTCATTCCCCGGGGAGTACCTTCGAGCAGAATGTTCAATGTCTCACGGACAATTCCGAAACCTGACCACAGAATCAGCACGCCAATCGCAACTGAGAGCACCGAATCGATCCAGTAGTTCTGAGTGACCAGGATTACCCAGCCTCCGGCAATCACGGCGGCGGTCGACAGAGTATCTCCGACCTCATGGAGCAGTGCGCTCCGAATATTCACGTCCCCGCCCGCCCGATAGAGCAGCAGGGCGATGACTCCATTCATTACGACGCCGGCTCCCGCGACCCACATCATCACGCTTGCCTGCACGTGCTCGGGGTTCTGCAGGCGGCGGAATGCTTCGTAAAAAATGAAGAACGAAACAACGACCAATGAGCTGGCGTTGACCAGCGCAGCGAGCACGCCGGCGCGGTGATAGCCGTACGTCTTTGTAGCGCTGGCAGGCCGGGACTGCAGGTAAACCGCGACTAGGGAGAGCAGGAGCGCAAGGAAGTCTGAGAGGTTGTGGCCGGCCTCGGACAGCAGTGCCAGGGAATGAGCGCGCAGGCCGGCGACGACCAGCAACACGATATAGGCCAGCGTCACGCCAAGCGAGATCTTCAGAACTCGACCTGGACTGCGGCCGCCATGGATATGCACATGCATTCTCTTAAGTCTAAGGGCGCGGGTCACGCGCATCAAGCTCTGGCGGTTGCGATGTCCCCAGGCGGCTCTGTTGGTTGAGCCTCTCAAATGTTTGGACATTGTTGCCGATGGTGTCTAGAGCGCTCAGTCGGCATCTACAGTCCACGATGGGTGATAAGCATCTTCTCGCGGAACTGCCGTCCGCAGGCGGAGGTGACCACTTCCGCCGAAACTCCAGTAAGGTCGCAGTAATGAGCGCAGTCGGAGTCGTTAAGCACAAAGGGCACCAAGCCGGGCCGAGGCTCCTGGATCTTTTTTCTTCGGCGAGAACGAAGGGAACGAACGCCGCTTTGCCACGTCCATGCTCGTCGGCTGGCAGGCGAGCGAGGCCATCACCGCCGTAGATCATCTTTTCGATCTCGAGGAGCAAGCCTTGATTCTAAACGACGGTTCAGAGCGCCCGTCCGGCAGCGGCACCAGATGCCCAGGCCCACTGGAAATTGAAGCCACCCAGATGGCCGGTTACATCAACGACTTCTCCGATGAAATAAAGTCCAGCCACCTTGCGGCATTCCATTGTCTTGGCCGAGAGTTCATCGGTGTCGACACCACCTGCTGTCACTTCCGCCTTCTCGAATCCTTCGGTTCCGGCGGGAGTCAGAGTCCACGAATGCAGTTGTTGCTCGAAGTCTTCCAGCGCAATATTCGTCCATGATTTAGGCACGTGAAGGTCAAGCCAGCGATCGGCCAGACGATTCGACAGAACCTTCCGCAATTCGGACTTCAAAGCGGATGGAGTGCGAGGAGTTTTCGGATCGTCGAATGCGGAAGTAACCGTACGCTCCGGAGCCAAGTCAATCCTGATTGGTTGTGATTTCGTCCAATAAGACGAGATCTGCAGGATCGCGGGCCCACTCAGTCCACGATGAGTGATGAGCATCTTTTCGCGAAACTCTTGTCCGTCGCAGGAGGCGATCACGTCCGCGGAAACTCCAGACAGGTCGCAGTAGTGCGAGCGGTCCGATTCGCCAAGTACAAAGGGAACCAGGCCAGGTCGAGGCTCCTGAATCTTGAGTCCGAATTGCCGCGCGAGATCATACCCAAATGACGTAGCGCCAATCTTGGGAATGGAAAGACCGCCGGTGGCAACCACCACGACAGGAGCACGGAACTCGTCATCCGTCGATCGAACAATAAATTCATCGGTGCGGCGGATCTCTCGAACGTGCGTATTCACAAAGATGGTGACCTTGGCCCCACGGCATTCTTCTTCCAGCATCGCCAAAATCTCGCGCGCGGAACCGTTGCAGAAGAGTTGTCCCAACGTCTTCTCGTGATAAGGAATGCTGTGTTTCTCGACGAGGGCGATAAAATCAGCCGGCGTATATCGAGCGAGGGCCGACTTCGCAAAGTGTGGATTGGCAGACAAGAAATTCTCAGGCTGACAGTGAATATTAGTGAAATTGCAGCGCCCGCCGCCCGAGATCAGAATCTTCTTTCCTAAACGATCAGCATGTTCGAGGACTGCGATGCGGCGTCCGCGCTTGCCCGCCTCGATCGCGCACATCAAGCCGGCGGCGCCACCTCCAAGAATCAGTGCGTCGAATGAGTGCGTCACGGGTGATCACATGTAGAACAGGCTGAGGCGCGGAAGGTTGTACTTTTCGAGCAGCCGCTTCTGGATGTATTGCTTCTGCAGCTGATCGATTTGCGGTGCGGACATCTTTCGCCGATAGGGAGCGAGATCGCGATCAGACTCCGCCCGAATGGCAACGACCTCTTCGTCCGGCGTGGAAGTGAGTAGAATCGCGAAGAGCTTTTCCTCGAGAACGGTGAGTCGGCGTTCCAGGTCTTCGAGCCGTGGCGCCTTTTTCTCGGAGTCATCTGCCAGTTCCCGTAGTGTTTGAGCTGTTTCGCGGACAAACGCCGAAATGCTTCCTAGGGGCACTTTTGCCGACGTGAGCTCCTCTGCATTCTTGCGAAGGAACGCCGCGAGGACCTCCGGTTCGAATCCTTGGCTGCGGCGTTCTTTCGGCGGTTCACCGCTGGCGCCGACTGCCGCTTCCTTCATGTCTTCAGCAGCGGCGAGCACCTCCTGAGAACAATACGCGAGGCTATTTACCTTTTTTGTCTTCGACGGCCGCTGCTCGTAGCGATCAAAGGCTGCGTCAATGCCGCGCAGCACGGCTTCGAGCGGTACACCCGCATCTTTCCATGTCTCAATCAGAGCCCAATCGAGAGTGGAGAGCAGCAGGCCTCCGCCGCGGCGCCGAAGATAACGCTCCTCAATCTCTGTGAAATAGTTGAAGTAATTTTCCACGGCGGGTCAACGGGCAGAGCGAGGAGTTGCCGTTGCGGCCCCATCGCCATTGGCAGATTTCGTCTGTCCCGGTTTGCCTTGCACTTTTGCGTTCGCTTTCGACGCAGGCTTTCCGACCGCGTCTCGCTTTCCTGTGGCATTGCGCTCCCAGATAATGCGCAGGCCTTCGAGAGTCAGGAACTCGTCAACGCTCTTGATGTACTTCGATCCGGTTCCGATCATGGGACCCAGACCGCCAGTGGCAAGCACTTGCGTGTCTTTGCCCAGTTCGTCAAGAAGCCGTTCGAGGATGCCATCCACCAAGCCGAGATACCCGTAGTAGAGGCCGGATTGCAGGCTGCCGACGGTGTTCGATCCAATCACCCGCCCGGGCTTGCGGATCTCGACACGCGGGAGGCGGGCAGTCCGTTCAAACAGAGCGTCAGCGGAGATTCCGATGCCAGGGCAAATCACGCCGCCAAGGTACTCGCCCTTAGACGAGACGCAGTCGAAAGTCGTCGCGGTACCAAAATCTACGATGACGCACGGCCCGCCGTACTTGTCGAAGGCGGCCACAGCATTCACGATACGGTCGGCACCGACTTCAGCCGGATTGTCGTAGTGAACTGGCATCCCGGTTTTCACGCCGGGTTCTATGAAGAGCGGCTTTAAATTGAAATAGCGTTCGCAAACCTGACGCAGCACGGGATCAAGCGGCGGAACGACTGACGAGACCACGATTCCGTGAATGCCTTTTGATTCCAAGCCGGCCATGGAGAAAAGATTCCGGAACAGTACGCCGTACTCGTCGACCGTACTTCTGCGGGAAGTGGCGACACGCCAGTTGGCGAGCAGACGCTTAAATTGCGCGGGTTCGTCCTCGTCGGAGCCCGGAGGCACCTTAGCGACTCGGGCGAAGACACCCAACACCGTATTCGTATTGCCAACATCAATGACGAGAAGCATGAATTAATCAGCAGTCAGCATTCGGCATTCAGCAGTCAGCCACGAGGAAGTCGGAACGACGGGATGTTTTGCGCTTGGTGTTGAACGCCTCACTCATCTTTCCCTGACCGTTCCGCTCAGAACCGTCTGCAATCCGTGCAGAGTTCTTACTTGCAAAAAGCCGCGCCCATCAAGCCCTTCCGTCGTTCCTTCGAAGGCAGAGCCGTTCTCTTCGATGCGCACTTTTTTTCCAAAGATCCACGACGACTGTTGCGTGAACCGCTGCAGAATCGAGCTGCGCACATCTGGATCTTCGACCAATTGCCGATACTCGCGGTCCAGTGATTTTAACAAAGCCGCCACCAGCTCCACGCGCGACCACTCGCTCCCGGTGACGAGTCGCAGAGAAGTCGCCTGCAACTCCTTCGGAAAACTTGCCTGATTCACGTTGATCCCGATGCCCACAACGATGTAGCGGACGCGCGTTGCTTCAGCGTTCATCTCGGTGAGAATACCGCAGACTTTCTTGCCGCCAATCAGGACATCGTTCGGCCACTTGAGATCGGGGTCCACGCGGGAGTCGACCCCATGAATCGCCGCGTGCACAGCCAGGCCCGATGCCAGCGACAAAACCAACACATCGGATGGAGGCAGCACAGGCCGCAACACGACCGAACAATAAATTCCAGTCGAGCGTGGAGACTGCCAGGAATTCGCGCCACGTCCGCGGCCGGCGGTTTGTTCCTCCGCCAGGAAGACAGAGCCTTCGGGTGCGCCGTCAGCCGCGGCTGCCATCGCTGCAGTATTGGTCGATCCGATCTTGTAGAAGTGGTGGAGATGCGCGTCGAAGATTGTGCTGCGCAATAAGGGCCGCAGAATTTCGGGCAGAAGAAGATCGGGCACGGAACGCAGTTGATATCCGGTCGCGGGATGACCGGCGACATCCACACCAAGGCTGCGCAGTTGTTGGATCAGCCTCCAGACTTCCGAGCGACTCGCGGAGATTTCCTCCGCGATCTTCGTTCCGCTGACAACGACCGTGGCGTGCTCCATCAGCAGGCGCACGATCTGGCCCAGGCGAAGATCGGTGGGCTGCGGCGCGTGGACTGCAGCCACTGGTTTGGCCCTTCGAATTGTCGAGGCCCTGACGATGCCGAGATTATCCGCGAATCGAGCTGAAACGACAATGGCCGTCCACTGGGTGGCGTCTCTCGTTCAATCTCGGCTCGGAACCGTAGCCGAAAATGTGTCAGCCACGTTCCACCCTGTCGTATGTGACAAATGAGATTACGTTGCCATCGGGATCCCGTACTTGAAAATCGGTTCCACCCCACGCTTGTTTCTTGAGTTTCTGAGGGAAGTCGACTCCGTGCGCTTTGAACTCTTCAAATAGGCCTTGCACATTCGCGACTTCGATGGAGGCCAGAATCAAAGATTCTTCCTGAGCTGCGGCCTGTGCGAAAAAGGGCTGCCCTACGAAGCGGAGATGCAGGCAAACGCCATCTCGGGACACTGCACCGTAGAATGGCGGTGAGCCATGGAGAAAGTCGATCTGAAAGCCCAGCTTCTCTTGGAAGAAGATGGCACCAGCCTTGACGTCGCGCACGAACAGGATGGGGATTACGTTCTTCAACAGCGGCGGGGCGGGCCGGCCACGCGGGGTTTTGGGCGCGTCAGATGCTGCGGCTTTCAGCTCAGCCCAATTTTGATGGCCGGCTTCAATCGCAACGATCTCCTGCGCCAGAGCAAGTGTGAACTTTAACTCCAGCACGTCGCAGTCGGTAAGAGTTCGATAGCGCTCGAGCTGACGTACTCTTCCGCCGATGGAATAATCGCCTTCGCGGTGCCAACGAACCAGCAGCTTGGCCTGTTTTCGATAGGTTTCCAGGGTAGGCATGAACGCACTCCTGCTGAGATTTTTCAGCGGGCGGGCCTAGCCCTTTCGGCGAGAATGCCGACGTGCCCCACAGGGAACAGCCTGAGCCTAAGGCGGAAGCGACGTGGTGTCAAGCTCCGCGAGCCGGCATCTGCTCCCGCCGACTACTGCTCAAATAGAGGATGCTGGATCAGATTGAAACTAAACTGACCCAGCGCCAAACAGAGACGCCACTACTGCGCTGTTTCCGTGAACATGGCCACCGGATGCCCAAGAGCATATTGGCCTTCGGCCGTCACGTGAACCGTGCCGGCGGTTGAAGGCAAAGTGAGGACAACCGCGGCGTTGCCATTTGAATCCGTATCGACAATGCGGTTCGAGAGCGTGCCCGCCGACGTGGTGAAAAATACAGTCCCGCCAGCCGCACTTCCGCCGGATTGACCGGGGGTCATCGTGACCGAAAGATTCAATTGGCTCCCGGCTTTGCCCTTCTGATGGTCTCCAGTCTTTGTGAACGTGGCTGGAGGATTCCCGACAAGAATGTATCCACCTTGCTGTTGCGCGACGCCATTCGTATCCGTGCTGGGCACGCTGTAGTGATAGAAGCCGGGTGTGGTCCCGGCGGTGACGGTGATCTTGCCGTTGTGCCCCTTGCTCAGCGTCGGCTGGGTGACCGTTACGGTGATGCCCGGATCGGAGGTTGGTGTCCCGAGCGTCACGGTCGCCGATCCCGAGATCACTCTGGACTGCAAGAGGACCTTGCCGCCTGATGCGAGCTGGGTCGTATCCGGGTTAAGGTCCCACTCCGCGCCCGGCAACTGCGTGCCGCCGCTGATCACCAGCAACGTCGCTGAGTAGGGAACGAAGCTCACCGTCGAAGACCAGTTGGTGGTTTGGGAAGCAACAATCTGCGTTGGATTGGTTGACGACAACGTATATGACGTGACCTGCTTCGGAGCGAATCCGTTGAAGGCAAACTGCACTTGATCTGTATTCGACGGATCTTTATTCAGCACCAGCAGCGTCATCTGTGTCCCGGCCGGATTCAGCGCCGAATAGCTGCTGAAGAGATTCGGGTCGCCGTTATTCGTATCGGAAACAGAGGTCGTGTCGAAGCTGTGATGCTTGCCGTCGTAGTTGGTGAAAAGTTTCAGCGCGAGATAGTTCGGATTCGTCGGCACCGGTGCGACCCAGCGCGATGCCAGATACATGCGCTCGCGGCCGAGAATGCCATAGGCGTCAGCATCACCGAGCGCCGTAGAGAAATCCGACTCACCGGCGAAGGCCGCGCTCCACTCCGTAAAACTGACCGGTGTTCCCGGATAAATCATGTTGGCCATCGCGCGCATTCGCGGAATGCGGAAGGGAATCGTTTTATTCGGCTGAATGAAGGTCGCCCAATTCTGGTTGATCGTGGGCGACTCGCTCACGTACGTGGGGTCCCAGTAGTCGCGATAGATTCGCGCAGTGAGAGCCTGCTTTTGAGCCTGCGTCCACGTCGAAGTGTCAGGACCATCCGGATAAGCATGCACATCGAGCATATCGACCGAGCGCGTATTGGCGATCTTGTCTTCCCAGAAGACTTCGTTCATCCACCACGGCAGGAGATCGACTCCAGCGTGCGCGCCTTTGTCGTTGCCGTTAGCTCCGTTCCAGTAAAACCACCAGCAGCAGCTCACCGGACCAAGTCGAATGGCCTTCGGATCCCAGCCCTTGAGATTGCGCGCTTCGCTGACGAACGTGTCGCGCATTTCGTTGTACGCCGTCGGACTTGGATGCACGTCCCGATGCGTACTGCCCCAGATATCGATCTCGTTATCCATGTCGTAGAAGTGTGGGGCGGAGCCGAACGCCGTCGCGAGCGCGGGAGCCCACTGACTGCGATAAACACTGCCCGGAGGATCTTTCGTCCCCGGCTGATCGAGTAGCGGAACATTGGCGTCGTTCGGATTCGCAGTGAGCGTAGTGGCGCAATCGGTCTTGAGACCATCGCCGGCGTCGGTGTTGTAAGGATCGACCGAGCACTGCGAGCCGTACTTCGCAACCGAGAAGCTCCAGTGTCCGTTCGTCCCGTTCTCGGCAGTGTTGGCGACCCAGGGCAGCATGACCATCGTCATCAGAGGATGGCTGCCTGCATTCTTCACATCGGCGATGAACTTCGCCGAGTCGCCGTCACCGATCTCGGTGTAATTGAAATCTTCAAAGTAATAGTCATTAGCTGCGTTGTAGGTGAAGAGTTGCCAGTTGTAGCGCGAGGTGGCGTTGCCTCCCCAGCGGACGACGCTAAGGCCGCTATCGGTGATGGTCGGCGTGTCCTGCGGATAAGCGCCCCCATAGACATAAGGACTGATCGCATGGCGATTGCTCAGCGCATCGACCGTTACATTAATGTTGACCGTGGGCGGGGTTGCGTCGGTGTCGGCAGGCGCTGACAATTGCGGAGAAGGTACGGATGCAGAACGCGCGCCGGTTTCTGGGCCGCCGGCAAATGATGCACTGACTGTAAACAGAAAGAGAGTGACTGCGAGGTAGCGGGGGGAGAAGTACATAAACGAAAGGACCTCCGGTTGGCCAGTCTAGCGGCCCTCAGACGAAACTTAGCGCACAGAAGTACATCTGTTCGGAAATCCGAAATGGCTTCCAGGAATTAATACCGAGGGAAAAACACTGATGAATGGTAACAACGCCGACTTTAACCTGATGTCATCCAGAGGGCCGCGTCAAGCGGCCCGAAGGACCCAACGAGATCTCCACTACAACTACTGTGGTCCAGAACGCCGGTGGTTCAGGCTGGAACCACGCGCATGCTCATGTCGACAGCATGGGTCGAATGGGTCAACAGGCCGACAGAAATGAAATCAACACCGGTATCGGCGTAAGCACGAACGTTCTCCAATCGAATGCCGCCCGAGCATTCAATTGGAATTCGAGCACCCGACGCAGCGACGCGATGCTGCGAGCAGCGCTCGACAGCATGCTTCACGTCTTCAGGGGTCATGTTGTCGAGAAGAATAGCCTCAGCGCCGTTCGCCAGTGCCTCTTCAAGGTCGTTCAAATTTCGTACCTCGACCTCAATCGGCTGCGACCCGCGACGATTGTGGTGTGCACGTTCGAGCGCGGGAGCGATCCCCCCGGCCAGCGAGATGTGATTGTTCTTGATGAGGACGCCGTCGGAAAGATCAAGACGATGATTCTGTCCCCCGCCGCAACGAACGGCGTACTTATCGACGACGCGCAGCCCGGGCGCCGTCTTGCGTGTGTCAAGAATCCGGGCGCGGGTTCCTGAGACAGACTCCACGAACTTCCGCGTAAAGGTAGCGATCCCGCTCATGCGTTGCAGGAAATTCAGGATGACACGCTCACAGGAGAGGATCACGCGCGCATTGTGCCGGATGACTGCAACCGACTGGCCAGCGCGCAGGCGGACGCCATCGAAAATCTCTGGATGCGTTGTGACTTCATAGTGCGCCGTGACCGCACCGTCGAGTGCAGCGTAAACGTCTAGGATGCGCGCCACCACGCCAATGCCGGCGAGAATGCACTCCTGCTTCGCAATGACAGTAGCGGCAGCGCGCTGATTGGCATCGATGCAGGCGTAGCTGGTCGCGTCGCGCGTCGCCTTGTCTTCGAGCAAGGCATTCTCGATAATCGCGGTGAGCCGTCTTGAATTCCAGTCCATGTCGTAGAGACGTTCCTTGCAACGTCTTGACGGCGCCGAGAGAGACGTAGCAAGCTACGTCTCTACAATCACTGGCAGCCAATCTCCTTCAGCTTGCTCAACGTCTTGTCTTTCAGCACCGCCAACTCTTGTTGCTGCTTACGCAACCCCTCAACCACGTTCTGCGGCGCCTTGGCCAAAAAGTTTTCATTACCAAGTTGCCTCTGCCCGTTGGCGATGCCTTTCTCGAATTTCTCCAGTTCCTTCTTCAATCGCTCGCATTCCGAGGCGACATCAATCTTACGCTCATAGAGAACATGAACATCGAAGCGTGCTGTACTGCGCGCTCCAGCAACTTTTGACAGAGAGCCCTCGACAAAAGCAATTTTCTCGACGGTCGCCAGACGCTCGACGGCTCCCCGGTTGTGATCGATCATTCGCCGAATCTCAGGTTCGTGCGCGAAAACCTCGATCGGAACCTTTACCTTGGGTTCGACCTTCAACTCCGCGCGCAGATTCCGCACGCTGACGATCAGATCCTGCAGGATCGCCATCTCCGTCTCAGCCGCGAGACCGAATTGCTTCTCGTCCGCCTGCGGGAAAGGCGCCAGTGCAATCGACTTCAACGCAGGCTTGCCTTCATACATCGCCTGCCAGATCTCTTCCGTGATGAACGGCATGATCGGATGCAGCAGGCGCAGCGCCGCGTCGAAGAGGCTCACCAGATTGGCGCATGCAACCTGTGCGGTACTCTTGTCGCCACCGTCTTCAAAATTCAGCCGTGGCTTGATCAGCTCCAGATACCAGTCGCAGAACTCGCCCCAGAAGAAGTCATAGATGCTGTTAGCCGCTTCGTGAAAACGATAAGTCGCCAGCGCATCGTTGACATTCGCAGCAACGCGATTGAAGCGCGACAGAATCCACCGATCTTCAAGAGCGCTAGCCTGGAAGCCGGCAACACCAGTGTGGGGCGGACACTCCTGTCCGCCAACGGGGCGCAGGCCCGGCTGAATCCGATCCACGTTCATGAACATGAACCGCGCCGCATTCCAGATCTTGTTGGCGAATGCGCGATAGCCATCGGTCCGGCTCTCGTTGAACGCGATGTCAGTCCCGGGCGCGGCCATAGCGGCTAAAGTGAATCGAGTCGCATCGGTGCCGAACCGATTGATGACCTCCAAAGGATCAACGACGTTCCCTTTGGTCTTCGACATCTTCTGCCGCTCAGCATCACGGACCAGCGCATGAATATAAACTTCGCGGAACGGAACGCTATCATTTTTCTTATCAGCCCACCCGCTCGCCTTCTTGATCGCGGGATCCTGCTGGTGCCTCTGCATGAAGTGGCATCCGAACATGATCATGCGAGCGACCCAGAAGAAAAGAATCTCGTACGCCGTGATCAGCAGCGTGGTCGGGTAGAAAACTGCCTGATCCCGCGTCTTCTCCGGCCACCCGAGCGTGGTGAACGGCAGCAGTCCGGACGAGAACCAAGTGTCCAGAACATCCGGGACCTGCTCTAAGGTTGTCCCGCCGCATTTCGTGCACTTCGCCGGCGCCTCGCGGGCAACGATGACCTCACTGCAACTTTTGCAAGTCCACGCCGGAATACGGTGTCCCCACCACAACTGCCGCGACACGCACCAGTCGTGGATGTTGTACATCCAGTTCAAATAAATCGTTCGGTAGTTTTCCGGGACAATGGTGATCTCGCCGCTCTCAACCGCATCGATCGCGCGATCCGCCAGCGGCTTGATCTTGATGAACCACTGTTCCGAGAGCCGCGGCTCGATGATGGTCCCGCATCGATCGCACTTGCCGATCGCCAGCGCATAATCTTTTTCGGCAACCAGAAATCCCTGCTCGCGCAAATCATGCAGCACGCGCTTGCGTGCCTCGTACCGGTCAAGTCCCGCATACGCACCCGCGTTCTGATTCATGTGCGCGCGCGAATCCATAATGTTGATCTGCTCGAGGTTGTGGCGCAGGCCAGCCTGAAAGTCGTTGGGGTCGTGCGCCGGCGTGACCTTCACCGCTCCGGTGCCAAACTCCGGCTGCGCGAGTTCGTCGGTAATGATCGGAATCTCCCGATTCATCAGGGGCAGCAGCACCTTCTTGCCGTGCAGATGCGTGTAGCGTTCATCCTTCGCATTAACAGCGATCGCCGTATCGCCCAGCATCGTCTCGGGACGTCTGGTCGCGACGGTGATGAACTCGCTGCTCCCGACGACCGGATAGCGAATCTCCCAAAGCTTCCCGGCAACGTCCTCGTGCTTGACTTCGAGATCGGAAATCGCAGTCTCATGCCACGGGCACCAGTTGACGATGTAATTCCCGCGATAGATCAGTCCTTCTTCATACAGGCGGACGAACACCTCGCGCACCGCATGCGAAAGATTGTCGTCCATCGTGAAGTATTCGCGGTCCCAGTCGACCGAGGCGCCAAGCCGCTTCATCTGGTCGAGAATCGCTCCGCCGTACTCGCGCTTCCACTCCCAGACGCGCTCCACAAACTTCTCGCGCCCCATCTCGCGGCGCTTCTTGCCTTCCTTTTCAAGCTGCTTCTCGACCATCATCTGCGTGGCAATGCCGGCGTGATCGGTGCCCGGGAGCCACAACGTGATGAATCCGCGCATGCGATGCCAGCGCACAATGATGTCCATCTGCGTCTGGTTGAGCATGTGGCCCATGTGCAAACGCCCGGTAACGTTCGGCGGCGGCAGCAGCAACGTGAACACGGGCCGCGTCTCGCCCTCAGGCGGCGTCGGGACGGAGAAAAGTTTCTCCTTGATCCAGAAGTCGGCCCAGCGCGTTTCGATCGCGCCCGGCTCATAAGCTTTAGGAAGTTCGTGCGGCATAGAAAGCTCAGCACTCAGCCGTCAACAATCAGCCAGCGAAGCCGACGTTCGGCCTCCACAACTGCTGAGTGCTGACCGCTGAGTGCTCTGTTGATCTTACAGGCGCATGAAAAGACGGGTCAAACGCGCAGAGGGTAGGTGTATACCTACGGCAAAATGCTCCCTGCCCCGGAGATCGCGATTCGGATGATGAGAGGGAAGGACAAGGTCAATACGACCGGAGGTGGTTCGGCAGCAGTTGAGAGTGAAACTGAGCGACAAGTTTGTTGTAGCTAGAAGTCCTGTTGAAGTTTGGTCCAACCTCGTAAGAATCGACTAGCGTCAGCCTGACTCAGTTATGCCCCGGACCTCCCTTGACGGGAGACATTTTGAGAGTAAACTGATTCCATTCAGCCGTCGCCTGCCCGTCCCTCTGTGTGTTGCCCGACTGAATCGGCCCCTCGGCGCATGGTCCACGCGCAGAAGAGGCAACATGAAAATCCACAATCTCCACCCGCTGGGGAAAAGAGAGTCCGTTCTTGGTGCCTTGTGTTTCCTTACAATCCTTTCAACTCAACTAGCACGTGCTGCCGACACGGTCGTTAGCTTTGACGACTTCCCTCCGAATACGGTGATTACCACCCAATACGCCACCAAATTCGGGGTGGTGTTCGACGCGCCTCTGGGGCCGGGATGTCGGCTGCAACCTTGGAGACAGATTATCCAACTTCCCAGCGGTGTCGCGCAGTCGGGTACCCAAGCACTTAATATCACGGCAGTCGCCGAAGTAAGTACGACCGGTGTCTGTGGGTATTTCCCCACTACTACACGTCAGCACGTGGCCGCTTTTGTCGGGGACTGGGGCACGACGACCCATCCAGTCACGCTTGCCGTCTATGACGCGTCTGGCGTGGAAATTTCGGAAAAAACGGTAACAGTAACGGGAGGTGCTGGTATTCACACACAGGTTACGGTCTCCAGTTCGAGCGCAAACATCTACAGCTTTTCGGTATTTGTGCCTGGTCCGCCGGATACCTTTGCGCGCGTCGCAATCGATGACTTAAGCTTCGATAATCCAACCACACCGTCGGGACCCGATTTCGGCGTCGTGTGGCCCTATGGCGTCGACGTGGGGGTAACCCAGGGAGACCTTAACCCTACGCTACCTAGTACCTACATTGAAGTGGTCCGTACCAACGGATCGACGGGCGGAGTGCAATTCACAGCCAGTGGACTCCCACCCGGCGTGAGCGTCAGTTTCTCACCTAATCCGAGCAATGGCACAAGCGGAGCAACCGTGGCTCTAACTTTCTTGGCACAGTCCACGGCATCCCTTGTCATTGATACGCCTGTGACCATTGTCGGGACACCTCTGGTCGCAACCGCCGGAACCCAACCGCATCCCGTTCAGATCCCGCTTACCGTGAGCGGTACGTACACATTGAGGGTTAACGGGATCGAAGTAACCGAAGGGGCCCAGGAGCTGGCATTACCAACCAGAGACCCCACCAATCCTGCAGCACCGATCCCTTACACTACCGGGTTCGGCGGAAACGGCGTCAACTTTGATGGTAGCAAAGCGATCGTACGTGTTTTTGCTGACGCTTACGGACAACAATCCGGCATTTCTGGCGTCTGGGCTGTACTCTCGGGCACTGACATCAACAACAACCCCTTGCCCGGCAGCCCAATCCTAGCCGACTTTGGCCCATCATATTTGATTGAGCAACTTTGCGTCGACCCACGAGGCGCCCCTTGCGTCCCTCCGTCGGAGCGCAACAATCCCGCAGCTGCATTCACCTTCACCCTACC